>JMSU01000136.1_pt1 | contig 35409 bp, 28 predicted proteins | sample 179011 | NCBI WGS metagenome assembly JMSU01 (sample SAMN02769580, study PRJNA246767) | bioreactor metagenome | isolation source: Culture-1 Bioreactor ArsB derived from microbial biomass from the upper 2 cm... | place: Germany: Bremen | collected day 87 after inoculation
AAAGCCATGCAGTTAACAGAAACAAAAGGCTTGTCGCAACGTGGAGATTCCTGATGGATGGCTTGTGCGACCAACTCCTTACCTGTTCCTGACTCTCCAGTGACCAACACGGTGGAACTGCCCGGAGCAGCTTTGCTGATCATGTCAAATACCTGCATCATGGGCTTGGAACGGCCAATAATGTTGCTAGGTGAGTAACGATCCTTAATCTGCTCGCGAAGCTGCCTGTTTTCCTGCTGAGCTTTGGCAAACTGGGCCGCTTTAGTTACCGAAAGAAGAAGTTCTTCATTGGCAAAAGGTTTGGTGATGTAGTCAAAAGCCCCTATTTTCATGGCTTCAACAGCGGATTCAATGGACCCGAATGCGGTCATGATAATGACCGGAATATGCGAAAAATTCTTTTTCACATGTTCAAGCACATCCTGCCCGGTCAGTTTAGGCATTTTCATGTCAGTGATAACAAGATCAACTTCAGATTCATCAAGATAGGCCAGACCGGTTTCCGGATCGGAAAGAGCGGTTATGGTATACCCTTCATCAGAAAGCAAAGCCTCCAGAATGAGCAGGTAGTTCTGTTCGTCATCCAGTATAAGAATATTTGTAGCCATTTTTTAATTCCAGATAATTAGCAATCTTTCTTTGCCGGTAAAAATATTTCGATGCGCGCTCCGCCATCAGTATTGTTGCCAATGATGAGCTTTCCGTTATGGCTTTCCACAATATTAGTAACAATGGCAAGCCCCAGTCCGGTTCCGCTGTCCTTTGTGGTAAAAAACGGGTCCTTAACTTTATCAATCAATTCCGGTGCAAATCCCGGCCCGGTATCTGAAATAACCACACTTACCCCACCATTAGAATTATGCAATGAAACAGAAATCCTACCGTCACTTTCTACAGCCTGAATGGCATTTCCAATCAGGTTGTATAATGCCCGGTAAAGCAGATCTTCATCCCCGCAAACATCATGCCCGTGGATATATTCCCGCTTGAGTTCAATATTGCTTTGCTTACATTTTGATTCCAAAAACATATAAATTTTATCCAGTAAATCAGCTGGATCGATTGAAACCATGGCAATTTTACGAGGCCGTGCATAGTCCAAAAAATCACTGACCGTGCGGCTTAGCCTTTTGCACTCTTCATGTATTGCTGTAAGGATCTTGCAATTAACCGGATCATTATCATTTATTCTTTTAAGCAACAGCTCTGAACTTGACTGAATAATACCCAGAGGATTGCGAATTTCATGAGCAACCCCCGAAACCATACGCCCGATACTGGCAAGCTTTTCACTCTGGTTAAGCTCTTTTTCAAATCGCTGACGCTCTTTCATGCGCTGCTCATTTACAATATCAGCACGCCGGATAATTGCCATAATAGTAGCAAAAAGTATCAAAGCAGAAAAACTTGAAGTAAAAAGAATCAATCTCTCAAAATTAATAACGGACTGATAGTCCTCGGTAATATCCTGAGTGAGAACCATCACACCCATAATTACATTCTCATTAATATTCAGGCTCTTTTCTGAACGCAGCGGATACACAATTTTAAGCTGCATTGTTCCCGGACGCATATGAAAATCAAAGATCAAACCAAGAGTGGATTTCTTGCTGATAAATTCATATCTGGGTTCTCCACCATCAAGCACTTCTTTGATAAATTCACCGCCCAGATCATCTTTGCCTATAATTTCAGCATCTGTTGAATAAGAAACTATCAAATCCGGATCATAAATCCTGACCTCATTGACCTTAAAACTATGCACAGTTGACCGCACAACCTGATCCAGACGATCCATCTGTTCTTTATTCTTCAGCCCGATTTTACCATACCCGATAATCGTCGGCAAAATAAATCTTCTGTAAATCTGGTGGTTAAGGTTTTCTGCCTGCAACAACGCAAACTCTTTCTGCTTTTCCAAAAGAGTCTCATCAGCATGTTTTGCCAGAAAGACAGATAACCCCAGACTGCTGGCAATAATCACAACCAGCAGTGTCCACGACAAAAGTTTAACAAGCTGAAATGATTTAACCTGCGGGTCTTGCTGTTCTTGATTTTTCTGATTCAAGTATGGCCTCCGGCTGATCTGCGACGCTTTAAGGATAGATGCGCTGCGCGCTTTTTTAAAAAAGGATTTGCTCCACTGTCGCTAGAATCCCAAAAAAATACGAGGGGAATAAGCTGGGGCATATAATTTGTTTATTCGTGCCTTAAGGAAGTTTAGTAGTAAAGAAGGTTGTCTGACAATTCAAGATCAGCGGTTAACTACTTTATAATTATTTATGTTTAACGAATGGGTTTAGAAGGATGGTCTTCCAAAGAGGGAGGGGGAACTTTTTGGTGTTAGCCAAAGTTCCCCCTTCCTCTTTAGCCCCGGGAGGGACTGTCCGTAGACTCTTAAAATTCCTGTTCTTCTCTTTTTACACTTAAGAATGCATCAAGGCTTTCTTTTTCGCTATCAAGCCCGGACGCACCTAGTTTGGCTTTAGCAAGCAACTTGCCCATTTCTACGGCAGGCTGGTCAATAGGATTGATCTCCATGAGCCAGCCGGTAAAAATGGTTGCTGCCATAAGCATTCCCATGAGACGTCCTGCCGCTTCCTCTGAATCGACACCCATCTTGAGCTCAACCAGCGGAACATTGTTGGCGGTAAGGGCCATCTTTGTTCCGAGTCCCTCAGCATGAATTAATTCACCGAAACTCTGACCTGTGAGATAAGCAAAATTATCCGGAATTTCATAAGGGAAAGGCTGTCCTTTAGGTAATGAAGGACAAGTCAGGAACAAGCATGCCTTATTGCGCGGCCCATCCAGAAACATCTGATTCACTGAATGCTGATCAGTAGCGCCTGTTGCAGGTATAGGCTGGCTTCCTTTACCTTCCTTGCCCAGACTTTCCGCCCAGAGCTGGGCAAACCATTGTCCGAAACAAGCCCATTGCGGAATATAAGAAAAGAAAATTAATTCATTAAACCCCTTGTCCATGAGCGCAGCACCCCAGCAGGCCAGCTTATAAGAAGGATGATGTGCGAGCGTATCGGCGTTGAGATCAGGTGAGGCAAGCGGAGATAATACCGCAGATGCACCTTCTACAAGAGCACGGTAATTGATACCCATAAACATGGCAGGCAATAGGCCTACAGCAGAAAGTACAGAATAGCGTCCGCCGAGATTATCAGGAACTTCAAGGGTGCGGATAGAAAGCTCGTCAGCCTGTTCGCGCAGAAAACCTTTCTCTTTGTCAGTGACAAAAAGCATATTACGATTCCAATTTTCACCAAGAGCTTCCTGCATTTTCTTGCGCACAAGAAAATACTGGCTGATAGTTTCAATTGTTCCGCCGGATTTGGAAACTACAGCAACGAGAGTTTTTTCAAGGGGAAGCTTAGCGAGATAGGCATCAAGAGTCTTGGCGCAGACGTTATCACCAATCCAAAGCCATGGTCCTTCATGACAAGGTTGATCCTGCTGTGGAAAAAAAGCTTTTTGCAAAGCACGCGCACCGAGAGCAGAACCCCCGATACCCAGCAAGAGCATATGATCAAAACTTTTTACGTAATCTTCCAGACCGTCAAGATCATGCATAAGCTCGGCCATGTAAGGCATGGAGCAGAAAGGAAGCTTTCCGTCAGCAACTTCTCCGCTGAATCTTGCGGCAATACTTCCTGCGGAGTCAGATTTTGCTTCTGAATCAAGCTTTTCAAACCAACTGTCGGTCCAGTCAAGAATGTTAACAGCCATATTCGATCTCCGTATTATTAGTTCATAATCCCCTCCCGGAAATCAATTTTTCCGGGAGGGAATAAATTAGCATTAATCAAATATGACTATATTTACGTAATTTTTATTTATTCATCAACACATTACCGATTTTTTCCAATGACTTTTTGAGAACTTCGTCATCAAGGGCATAGGAAAAGCGGATACAGCGGTCATCACCAAAGGCAGAACCGGGAACGAGAGCAACTCCGGCTTCTTCAAGAATCTTAGTACACATTGAAGCGGAATCAGGTGTTTCTTCAGTATAGAAAGTATCCAGAACCGGGAAGAGGTAGAATGCTCCGTCAGGTTTGGGGCAGACAACTCCGGGCCAGGAAGAAATTATACCGTGGGCAAGATCTCTGCGTCTCTGAAAGATTGCTTTCATGTCGTCAATCAAGTCCCAAGGACCTTCAAAAGCAGCCAAAGCAGCCTTCTGGGCCATTGTGTTAACGTTTGAAGTAGACTGTCCCTGAATTTTAACCATAGCTTTTACAAGATCAGGATGAGCAAGGGCAGTACCTACACGCCATCCGGTCATGCAGAAACTTTTAGAGAGAGCGCCAACAATGGCAACATCTTCAGGGTTCTTTTCCCAGAAATTAGCCAGAGTTGAATAATCGGCAGGAGCATAAACAAGACGATCGTAGACTTCATCAGAAACAATGAAAATCCCTTTGCTCTTGGCCCAGTTTGCAATCTCATCAAGATGCGCCTGTGGATAATGTCCGCCGGTAGGGTTGGACGGTGTGTTCAGAATAAGCAGCTTAGTCTTGGCTGTGCAGCAAGCTTCAAGGTCTTTGATGTCTGCAAGAAATCCGGACTCTGCTGTTGTGGGTACGATTACGGGTATACCATCTGCCAGCTCAACCATTGCAGGATAGCTTACCCAGTAAGGTGCGGGAATCAGCACTTCATCGCCCGGATCGATAAGGGCCATAAAAAGATTGTAAAGTGACTGCTTTCCGCCGTTACTTACTATTGTATTTTCAGCTTCAGCTTTTGCGCCGTAAAATCTACCGTAATAATTAGCAACTGCTTTGCGCAGTTCAGGAAGGCCCGGAACAGCTGTATAACGATGAAAACCGTCATCAACAGCTTTTTTCATGGCATCACAAACATGCTGCGGATGGGGAAATCAGGTTCACCAACCGCGAGGCTTACAATTTCTTTACCCTGTGCACGCAATTCCTGTGCTTTAGCATTAACTGCCAGTGTTGCGGACGGCTTCGCTCTCATAAGTCTTTCAGAAATTTTCATATCTCTTTCCTGCTGCTTGAGTTATATGTTACTCCCTAGGCCATTGACGCTGCGTAAGCATATACCGGAATAAATGATTTCGGTCACTTATAGCCTGAATTTAAAAGCGGCACTCAGTTGCCAATACAATTTTTCAGGATAAATTGCGGTCTATGCTCTATATAAGAACCTAAATGAAAACACGGGGAAGGTAAATCTTTCTATGTACTCTGAAAAACTTTCCACCGAATTTTTCAAACCATTTATCGAAAAAATCTGCCACCAACCCAACTATGATAATGTTTTTTGCAAAACGAACGCGCCCCTGCTACAACCTCTTAACGAGGAGAATAACAATGATTTACAGATTCCTGATTTTGACCATATTGCTTTCCGCTCTAGCAGCCTGCTCCCCAGTCATGATGAATGGTGACGTAATTTCCGGTGAAGGAACTGACCTCGGACCTGTTGAAATGAGCGCTTCCGAGCATCGAGGACTTAGAGAATACAGTGTCAAAGCTGAACTTCCTGACGCAACAATTTTCAGTGGAAAAATGAAATCCGAAAAACATACCGTCACCCTTTTCAGTAATGATGGTGTAAGTATGGATTGTGATTTTAAAATGAATGATCCAGCTAAATCATTCAAGGCCGGAGGAACAGGCATCTGTACCACATCAGACGGACAGAAGCTTAAAGTTAAATTCTAGATTATCCATAGGTATTAAATGATCCGGCTAAACCGCCTGTCATATAATTTCGGCTCCAACTGGGCACTGAAAGATGTTTCCCTTCATATTGCTAAAGGGGATTTCATTTTTCTGACCGGTCACTCCGGTGCAGGAAAAACTACACTCATGCGCCTTTTATATGGAGCTCTTCCCGTAAAACGCGGGCAGGCTACTGTTGCAGGGTACGAACTGCATAATATGAAACGTAAAAATATTCCCATGCTCCGTCGCGAACTGGGTGTAGTTTTTCAGGATTTCAAAATTCTGCCGAACCGTTCTGTATACGAAAATGTATCTCTCGCCCTGACCGTACGCAGCATGCCCAAATCAACCATTGATAAAAGAGTTCGCGCTATCATTCGCGCTCTTGGGCTTGAAAACAAAAGTTACACAAAATGCCAGCGTCTTTCCGGCGGTGAGCAGCAACGTGTTGCTATCGCAAGGGCTATGGTCGTCAATCCAAAGTTAATCCTTGCTGACGAACCTACCGGAAACCTTGACTTTGAGCTTTCTCTTCATCTCATGGAAGTGTTCAAGCAGTTTAATACACACGGTACTACCATTGTCATGGCTACTCACAGCCGTGAAATCCTTCGCTGTGTACCGGATGCCAAGATTGTCCACCTAGAAGACGGACAGCTTTGCGAGCCTCCTGAACACATTCTTTCGGAGCTTTGCCCATGCTAGCTCTTTTTTTCAGATTAATTGGACGAGGCATAAGAGATCTTGGACTTCATCCATGGGCCAATTTTTTTACCCTCATTGCTGTAACTATGGTTTCACTGCTGGCAGGGCTGTTCATGATTACCCTGCATAATGTGAATCAGGAACTTCTCAAGTCCAGAGGACAGGTGGAAATTCAAGTTTTCTGGCAGGCGGGATCTCCAATTGAAAACATCGAAAAACAATGGGCTGATCTCAAAACAATTGAAGGTCTTAAGGACATCCGTACCTTCACCCCGGAAACAGCTTTAAAGCAACTTTCTGAAGCCCTCAGCGATTCAGATGATTTTTCATGGCTTAATAAAAGCAACAATCCTCTGCCACCTACAGCTCTACTCTCCTTTTCAGTCGAATCGGGAGTTGAAAATGACCGCTGGGCAACAAATTTACTACGGAAGCTAAAAGCGCTTCCCTTTGTGGACAAGGTTCATTACAATCCCCTGCAAATCGACCTTGCAAGAGGCTGGATCAACCTGACCCAGTCTGTAGTCTGGCCCATCATAGGATTTCTAGGACTAGTTGTAGCCCTCGTCGTCGGCAATACAATGCGCCTGTCTTTAATGACCCGCCACGATGAAATCGAAATCCTCTATTTAGTTGGTGCCAAGCAATGGTTCATAAGATTACCCCTACTGACCGGAGGAGCAATCCTCGGGTTGTTCGGAAGTTCAATTGCCTTGGGATCACTCTACGCCGCACAGCAATTTTTCACCGATATTCTTAACTTTCCGCCGCTGTTTATGAAGCTGACTTTCCTGCCACCTGAACAATGTACTATATTGGTAGGAGCTGTGACCCTTATAGGGATGCTGAGCAGTTTTGTGGCTATTAAAAAGTAAATATTTGGCTTGATTTGTGTGGCCTCCGGCGGCTTTGCGAGGCTAAGATTGTTTGATGTGCTTCGCGCTTTTTGACAAGTGATTTCGCCTCCGGCGTGCAAAGGAGCTAAGCCCCTCTGCACACCCTACCAAGGTTAATCAATTTTTACTGAAATACCCAAAAGTACAATTTTTATATAATTTAACCCAAACCCCAACTAAAAGTTTTTGGGATTCTTAAGACCTTTTTACACAAATCCGCAGGAAAGCGGATTTGGAAGTTGCCAGACAGGCAACTCCCCGTAGGGGGGAGCCCCAGGACGGGGCGAATCAAAAGGTCTTAAGGCCCCCGGCAGGGTCGTCGAAGGCATTTCTCCACCAAAAAGCGCAAAGCGCATCCAGCCTTAGACCCCGTCAGGCCGCCGGAGGCCATCATGGCACAATTTCCGGATTCCCAAACATGAGGACTTACAAATGAGAAGTAAAAAAATGACCGGAGGGCTGGAAAAAGCCCCTCATCGTTCCCTGCTTTACGCACTGGGCATGTCCAAAGACGAAGTAAGCCGCCCGCTTATCGGCGTGTGTAACGCTGCCAATGAAATTATTCCGGGCCACGTTCACCTGCACACCATCACTCGCGCAGTTAAAGATGGCGTTCGTTTAGCCGGCGGTGTCCCAATGGAATTTCCTGCTATCGGCGTCTGTGACGGTCTGGCAATGAACCACGCGGGTATGCGATACTCCCTGCCCAGCCGTGAAATCATTGCTGACTCAATCGAGATAATGGCAACTGCTCATCCTTTTGACGCACTGGTGCTGATCCCCAACTGTGACAAGATTGTTCCTGGTATGCTCATGGCTGCACTGCGCCTGAATATTCCTACTATCGTTGTCAGTGGCGGTCCTATGCTGGCTGGACGTAAAGACGGCAAGAAAGTTGACCTCATCACTGTTTTCGAAGGCGTAGGTCAGGTTAAAACAGGGAACATGACCGAAGATGAGCTTACCGTACTTGAACAGAGTGCCTGCCCCACCTGCGGTTCCTGTTCCGGTATGTTCACAGCCAACTCCATGAATTGTCTGTCCGAAACCATCGGTCTGGCACTTCCGGGCAACGGGACAATTCCAGCTGTCATGGCTGACCGTACCCGTCTTGCTAAAGAAGCAGGATCACAAATAATGACCCTGCTGGAAAAAGATATCAAACCGCGTGACATCGTCACCGAAAAAAGTCTCAAAAACGCAGTGACCATGGACATGGCACTTGGCTGTTCCACTAACACTGTGCTGCACCTGCCCGCTATTTTCAGCGAAGCAGGACTGAATCTTGACCTTACAGTTTTTGACAAAATAAGCCGCAGCACACCAAATCTGTGTAAACTTTCACCGGCAGGCCCTCATCACATTGAAGACCTGCACAACTCCGGCGGTATTCAGGGTGTTATGGCTGAACTGGCAAAGACCGACCGCATTGAACTTGATCCCCTCACTGTTACCGGGCAAACCGTTGGTGAAAACCTCAAATCTCTCAATGCAGGTGTAACCAATCACGAAATTGTTCGTCCTGTAGATGATCCCTACAGCAACGAAGGCGGTATCGCTGTTCTTTTCGGTAACATTGCCGAAGACGGATGTGTTGTTAAGCAGTCTGCCGTTGCTCCGGAAATGATGAAGCGAACATGTAATGCCAAGGTCTATAATTCCGAAGAAGAAGCTGTAGAAGCTATTTTAGGTAACCAGATCGTTAAAGGCGACGCTGTAGTCATTCTCTACGAAGGACCTAAAGGCGGCCCCGGTATGCGTGAAATGCTCACACCTACCTCCGCTATCGCAGGTATGGGACTTGGGGCAGATGTGGCACTCATCACTGATGGACGGTTCAGCGGCGGAACACGCGGAGCAGCTATAGGACACGTTTCTCCTGAAGCAGCTTCAGGCGGTGCCATCGGGCTCGTTCAGACCGGAGATGTTATCGAAATAGATATCCCTCAACGATCTATCAATGTGAAACTGGATGACGCTGAAATGAAACGACGCAAAGCTGAATTCAAGCCCATTGAAAAAGAAATGCCCACAGCGTTCCTCAAACGCTACAGCCAGAACGTAACTTCAGCATCTACTGGTGCTATATATAAAAAATAGAAGCCTTCGACGACCAGGGAGGGGAAACTTTTTATTTTGTTTCGAACTGGTTTAAGACAGTTTTTGTTATTTATATTTTTAAAAAAGGATCAATCAGCTTAATGCCTGATTGATCCTTTTTTTATATCAAACAAAGCACGGTTTACAAATTTTAAACTCCCCCCTAAACTACTAAAAGGTTTTGGGATTCTTAAACCCTTTTATAAAAGGGTTTAAGCCCCTGGAGGGAAAATCTTTTATTCTTAAAAAAGCGCGATAGCGCATCAAATAATTCTGGCAGCACAAATCAGCCGGAGGCATTATAAGGGGTGGGTTCTATGTCTAAAGTATATTTCTGGAATTTACGCACAACACGTAAATCTCCTCATGCGCTGAAAATGAAAAAGTTACTGAAGCAATCCGGTCTTAACGCGATTATTGATCCGGGCAACCTTGTTGCTTTGAAGGTTCACTTCGGTGAAAGCGGCAATACGGGTTATTTGAATGCACTTAATCTGCGTCCTATTGTGGATTTTCTAAAAAAAGCAGGTGCAAAACCTTTCTTTACCGACACCAGTACTTTGTATGTTGGTGATCGCGGTGAGTCTGTTTCGCATGGCTTACTTGCAGCCAGACATGGATATGACCCGAATATAGTTGGTGCTCCGGTAATGTTTGCTGACGGATTACGCGGTGAATATGAAACCACCATCCCCTTCGACGGAAAACATATTTCTGAAGCTTATGTAGGTGGTATGTTTATGGAATCAGACATGATGGTGACCCTTAACCATGTTAAAGGGCACGGCCTTGCCGGATACGGAGGTGCCATCAAAAATGTGGGGATGGGCTGCGCCTCAAAAAAAGGGAAAATGCATATTCATGTTTCAACAGGTCCAAAACTGAAACCTGAACATTGTACGGGCTGTGGAGTTTGCATCAATGAATGCGCCGCTGAAGCCCTTGACCTTGACGACGATGGACGTATCACCATGAACGGAAAATGTACCGGATGCGGACGCTGCTTTTTGTCATGCAGGTACAGTGCGATAATAATCGACTGGCAGCGGGATGTAGAAGAATTCACCAGACGTTTAATTGAATACAATAAAGCAATTCTGGACCGACTTAAACGCCCTGCCATGCACATTAATTTTCTTATGAACATTACTCCGGACTGTGATTGTCACGGCTACAGTGATGCCCCGGTCTGTCCTGATCTCGGAGTCATGATTTCATCGGACCCGGTTGCAATAGATCAGGCATCCCTTGATATGATAAATGCTGCCCCTCCACTCTACCCGAGCCGTCTGCCGGAAGGTTTAAGCCAAGGCGATGATAAATTCAAAGCCCTTACCCCTGAAACTCCAGACAGCTTCGGACTAAGATACGCAGAGGAAATCGGGCTCGGTTCTAGAAATTATAAATTGGTGACTATCTAAACTTCCCTCAGCCATAAAGATTTTTAAAATATAAAATTAAAGAGTGGTCTTATCTGATTATTCATCAGAAGAGACCACTCTTTAATTTCTATCAGACATAGCTAAAACGTAATGAGTAGAATTAAAATTTATTCCTCAAAATCGTACACTGTGTAGCTGCTCATTAATTCCAGCATTATATAGGAACTGATGTTATTTCTTATACAAAACACAGCATCGGTGATCATTTTTAACTTTGTTTCAATTTCATTTAACTGTGCTTTTTTGCGTTCAGCCACTATTCGCTGTGCATATTCCGGATTCATATTTGAACGGATTATCGATAAGCATCTTTTAAAATAATGTTCATTAATATTACGTAAGAACTTATCCATTTCTTCAAAACCACTTTCAGAAAAAATATACTTCAGCTTAAAAAGGCTCATGGCAATGTCTTCTGGCGGGAGCGAATCCTTGATGGCAGGGAGAAGAAGAAGCGGCCCGTGTTTTACTAAACGCTGACACATTTCATCCTCATCATCAAAATTGCAGGCCAGGTCAGCAGCAAAAGCTCTGTTCCCACTTTTTTTGATAAGTGCCATAAAAAATGACTCAATGAGATTGAGCCTGACCTTATAGCTTTCAAATACATGTCTGCCGACTTCTTCAGTCCGGTTTGAAAGATCGTTATCTCCCAAGTCATCTATTGCGAGCCCGAATATCTTTGAGCTGAATTCATCATCCAGTCTTCCCAGAATAAGATTTTCAACCTGAACCCTTTTTCCAAAAAGACTTTTCAAGTTTTTACCCGCAAGATTCCACCAAGAGATAAGATCATGTAAGTCATTGTGATAAAAATTAAAATTGGGAAGATTGTCTGAAAATATGTTCAGCTCATTAGATGAATCAAGAAAAGAATCATCAAGGATGATTTCAGGTACCTGAATTAAACCCGCTTCCTTGAGTTGCTGAACTCTATCTAAAAGGGATTCACATACTTTTTCAAAACTGGAAAGAGAGCTTTTCAGTTCACCTGATTCGTATGCATCAAGCAGTCTTGAAACCTTATCTGCCCGGATTTGATTAAGATTTTCTAATATTTTCTGGCGGGAATGATCGGAAAGTAGAAAAGCAATCTTAGCTACAGTAACATTTTTAACGTCCCGGCTGAAAATTACCTGCAAGCAATAATCAGGAAGAAGCCCGAGTGACTCAAGTTTATACTGCTCGTTAAGTCCTGAGATATCATCCACTTAACACCACACCTTCTCCTATATCAGAGCGAAGCATAATAAATTTTTGGAAGTGGGATAGTCCAGAAAAGGGGAAACCTTTCGTAAAAGTCTCCCCCTCTCTGGTCGCTTAAGCCTTCTTATAAAACAGGTAAATAAGTAGCAAGTTCGTACTCAGTTATCTGAGTTCTGTACTTATCCCATTCTTTGATTTTATTACGGTAGAGATTGGAGTGAATATGATCGCCGAGACACTCTTTCACAACTTCACTATTTCTCATAGCAATTGCTGCTTCGTAAAGATTACCCGGTAAAGCGGTGATACCGTTTTCGGCAAGGGTGGGGCCGTCCATTGCGAACACATTTTCTTCAATAGGATCTGGAAGCTTGTAATTTTCATCAATACCTTTGAGTCCAGCCTGAAGCATCACAGCAAAGCAAAGATACGGATTGGCAGCCGGGTCAGGGCAACGCAGTTCCATTCTGGTAGCGTTTTCTTTACCCGGTTTATACATGGGCACTCGTACGAGAGTTGAACGGTTTTTGCGGGCCCATGAAACATAAACAGGTGCCTCATATCCAGGAACAAGACGCTTGTATGAGTTAACCCATTGGTTGGTAACACAAGTCATCTCAGGTGAATGTTTCAAAATACCGGCAATATAACTCTTGCCTTCCGGACTGAGATGATACTCATCATTTGCGTCAAAGAATACATTGCGCCCGTTCTTAAACAGAGACTGATGGACATGCATGCCGGACCCATTCTCACCAAAAATAGGTTTAGGCATAAAAGTGGCATAAATGCCATGCTTACGAGCAACTTCTTTTACTATTACACGATAGGTCATCGCCGTATCGGCCATTTTCATGCCTTCAGAGTAGCGCAAATCAATTTCATGCTGACTTGGTGCTACTTCATGATGACTGTATTCTACATCATAACCCATCTGTTCGAGGGAAAAAATAATATCACGACGGACATCATTACCAAGATCAAGTGGCGGGGCATCAAAATATCCACCGCGATCGATAATCTTGGTACCTTTCTCATCCTGAAAAAGGAAAAATTCCAATTCAGGCCCTACGTAGTATGTATAACCACGCTCTGCTGCTTTATCGAGAGTCTTTTTCAGCACCCAGCGACTGTCACCTTCATAGGGAGTCCCATCAGGATTCTGAATATCGCAAAACATACGGGCTACAGGTCGATCCGTCGGTCTCCACGAGCAAAGCTGAAAAGTAGTTGGATCGGGAATGGCAATCATATCTGATTCTTCAATTCTGGTGAAACCGAGAATGGAAGAACCGTCAAATCCCATCCCCTCTTCGAAAGAAGACTCAAGTTCCTTAGGAGTAATCTGAAAGCTTTTCAGGGTCCCGAGAATGTCTACGAACCAGAACTGTACAAAGCTGATATTGTAATCACGTACAGCTTTCAGGACATCGTCCGCATTCTTACAATTAAAGATTGGCGCAGTCACAGTGGTTTCCTCCTTAATAAAGAAGTTTTTATTGTTGTGCCTGTTAATTGAATCACAGAGGACGGGGCAAGTCATCACTCCATGGTAAATACTAATTTAAAATACGGGTATAATTGAAATTTATAATTTAAAATTATTTATATACCAAAAGATAATAGCTGATTAGAAGCTCTTATTGCAAACTATATTACCAGTAAATTTACATTCAGTTTATGACAACTCCACATACCGGAACAACTCACTGATAAATATCGGTGGCAATTGGATCACTTAAAACTTTTTAAATAAAAACAATCACAACTCAATACTATTCAGCGTCGATAAGATCACGTACTTCGCGGAAAAATGATAGAATATAAGGCTGATCTTGTGACACAGAATTAATATCAAGCCTATTAAAGAATGACACTATATTGCCTTTGGGAGTTTTAGTACGCTGGAAATACAACTCATGAAGAGGTCCATCATCAGTTTTGAAAGATAAAATCCAGTCTCGACCCTGTTTATGCCAAACCTTGGAAGCATTTTTTTCTTTTATTGAGGTTACAAGATAAATAAGTTCATCAAGAGTAAAGGGGTGTCCCGGTTTACCGGGCATTCCAAGAAAATCGCCTGTCTCTGAATGGATTACAACAGGTAGTTCAAGAAAATCCTGCTCCGGATCTACTGAGCTTTTATCTGATTCAAAAGAATATGAGTCAGTTTTTCCATCCTCTTTTTTAATAGTTACCACTTTCTTGGCTGTCACTCTTTCAGGTTGGACAACATTACCTATTCCAGCGATAGCACCTCTAATTTCAGATAAAATTTCTTCATTGGAAACACTACCGGACTCTTGACCCTCCACAAGCTTCTTAACTGCTTTCTCAATTCGCCCAAGTCTCTGCTCCGACTTAGCCTGAGCAGTAACAAGCGCCGCAAGGCCGTTCATCATCTGGGTAGTGGTACGCGCCAGTTTATCAAAATCATCACTATTAACATGCGCACTTTCTTTAGTTTCCGATAACTGTCTATTATCTTTAACAGACTCAAATTCAAGTAGAAGTTTATCTCTAATCTGCTTTACCGATAAATTTTTATTAAAAAGATCGCGGATACGAAGGCAGAGCTTATCAGTCCCCTTACGAAAACGCAGTGGTTTGCCATGCCCGAAAATAAAGAAAAACTCCGGAAATTTCTTACGGTAGCTCTTAATTGTGGTAACAGAAACATCTGTTATTGATGATAAGTCTTTATGAGTGAAAGTATCTTTGGTCATTATCTGATTTCCCCGTACGATTATTATTTGATAAATGACATTTTAATAAATCGTCATTCATAACATATTATACAAAAACATAATATGTTATTTAAATTATCGATAACCTTAATCGTCAACAGGGTCAATATGACAAAAAAATAGCTAACTAAAACTTACGAAATACCTATAAATATTTGCAGGAGGCAGCTCAGGTATTCATTTTAATCCCATTTCTTTTTGAGTAGGAATTTGTATGATCTGATACCGTGAACCATGTCGGCCAGAAGTCTGGGCATGGATCTGAATGCAATTTTGAAAGACATATGTTTGAGCAGGCGCTGAGAATAAAAGAGTGTCCAACGCAATCTGTTTGAGTACACTAATTCCGGAAAAACATATTTTTTGAGTCGTTCCAGATAGAATGGTTCCGGATTTTTATTTTCAGCTAATCCTCTAGCAATCGATTCTGCGGCATAGCGCCCGGTTTGCAATGCATAGAAAATACCTTCCCCGAATAAGGGTTCAACAATCCCCGCAGCATCGCCGGCAAGTATGGTTCGGCCAAAACATGGATTTTCCATATAGTTACCATAGGGAAGTGGAAAACCTTTCATAGGAATAGACTCAGGATCTTTTATCCCCTGCGATTTAAGAAAATCCATATATGTCTTTTTGAAATTTGTTGTGCAGCGGTTTAGCGCGCCAATACCGGTCACAACTTTTCCTTTTGCAGGGAAAACCCATATATATCCGGCCCGCAGATGTCCTATGTATAATTCAGGTTTAGTTACTTCGCGTGGATAATCCTCAGCATCAAATATGATTTCAATAGTTGAAGCCATATTTGCCTGCCATTTCTTTTTATCATAAGGCAGAAATTTGCGAATAGTCGAATTAACTCCATCAGCGCCGATAAGATATTTACCTTTGAAAATTCGGTTGGATTTAGTTTTTACCTCTGCGTCCTTATAATTGCAGTGAACTATTTCTTCCCCTGTGAATATGCGTGCTCCATCATTTGCAGCTTTTTGCAGAAGGAAGTAATCGAAATCTACCCTGTCAACGAATCGAAAAGGTATGGACGAAGCAGCGTCACGTATTTTGTGATCCCGGTAGTTAATTGAATATTCGGGTGATTCGAAATTGATTATGCCTTTTTCTCTTAGACAGTCGACATCACAGTCGAATATTTTTTCCAGAATTTTAGTTGTCTTATAGGTTATAAGTCCACCGCAAAGTTTTTTTCTGGGAAACTCTGCTTTATCAATAATGGCGACTTTAAATCCTTGTCTTGCGAGGATACAGGCGGCTGTAGAGCCTGTGGGACCTCCTCCTGCGATGATGACGTCAAATTTTCCGGACACATGGACTCCTGAAATATCTGTTAATAACCTTAATATCTACTTGCTTTAAGTTAATTTTCAATAACGTTAGAAACAAACTTGAGCAAGTAAGAGTGTACAAAAGATACAGAAAAATGAAAAAAATTGAAGCAATAGTATTTGATTTTGATGGAACGTTAGCTGAATTAACAATTGATTTCAGTGAGATGAAGAAAAGACTAAGAGCATTAGGCAATGCTTTTTTAGATCCTTTACCACAAAAAGATGACTTGCCTGCTTTAGAGTGGGTTGATTTCATTTCTGACTGCCTTTCACAGGATGATCCAAATCTTGGCAAAGAATTTCATACCCGATGCCGATTTTTAATTATTACAATGGAGCTTGAAGCCGCCCGCAACGGTAGATTGTTTCCTTTCACCTGTGAAATGTTAACAGGACTTAATTCAGCTGGAATAAAAACAGGGATCATAACCCGTAACACTGCTTCAGCTGTACGTGAACTTGTGCCGGACATTAATAAAATTTCTGGATGCTTTCTGTCACGTGAAGATGTTCAGAACGTTAAACCTCATCCTCAGCATTTATTTAAAGCATTAGAAATAATTGGTGTTGATGCAGGAGCTTCACTTATGGTTGGTGATCATCCAATAGATATTGAAACTGGAAAACGAGCTGGAGCCATGACAGCAGGAGTTGCAACAGGACGTATATCTGTAAGTGAGCTTAGACAGGCCGGAGCTGATTTTGTTGCTGAAGATTGTATGCAACTGATAAACATGCTTAAAAAATCAAAATTATTAGCTTAGTGGCTATTTTCAATTCTTTCGGAGAACCAGAGAACTCTTTTAAGAAAAAGTGTTCTCTGAACTCTCTCAAAAAATTGTAGATATTTTTAACCGAGTTAAATCTGACTAATTTTATTTGCAATTGATTAGCCATATATCTCATTAATTAAAACATATAATCCTGTTTTGAACATTCAAAAATTTGAAACCAGGTTGCCTACTAAACTCAATACTTCTTTTTTAAATAATCCAGCTTAAAACGTACTGCATATGGATTGGGATAGGTATCAACAACTTGTTCAAGCAGTTCTGCAGCCCGTTTATACTCATGTCTGTGTTCGTAAATATCAGCGAGCATAAATGCAGCTTCAGCATGAATATCCTTTGAAACCTCTTCCATTTTTATCAGCTTTTCAAGCTCTGATTCTGCGCGCTCCCATGCTTGAATCAGAGTTAATGTATGAGCCATTTCAAAAAGAGCTCTAGACCTTGTGTCAGGATTATCAGTACTTTCTGCCAGATCACTGTAGGTATAAATTGCAAGATCATAGTTTCTGAGCTTGCGAAAAGTTTCAGCCAGCAGAACTCTCGTGTCATCGAGTTGCTGCTGTGGCTGTCCTGCAAATTCTAAACTTTTTTCAAGAGCTTCAACAGCAACTTTAAACTGATTGTTACGAATATACATTTCAGCTAGTTGCCGTTTCATCTTGGCAGCAAGTTCTGGTTTATGCCCGAACTCAAGATACATAGCTTCCATTATTGAAGCGCCGCGTTCACTGTCATGACGAACTTCTGAAGCTATTTTTACTAAATAATTCCAAGCCTCAAGACGAAATTCACCCTGAGGATTATCCTGCAAATATCTTTCAAACCCTTTTTCAGAATCAACGTAAAAACCGCCTATAAAATTTGTCCGGGCTTTTTCAATTACTTCGGAAGTATTATCAGCGGGTTTTTCGCACCCCTGCACCATTAGGAGCAGGGATGCGAAAATTATAATTAAACATCTTCTCATGATGCGGTTTCTTCACCTTCGACTTCAGATACTGGCTCTTCATTTGCATCCTGTACAAGGTCAAAACCGACAACATTATCACCATCATCCATACGGACAAGCCTTACTCCCTGAGTGGCGCGGCCAACCAAGGATACATCTTTAACACCCATACGGATAATCTTGTTAGCTGAGGTGAGCAGTACTACTTCATCATCAGGAGAAACCATAATTGAACCAAGAACCTTGCCAGTCTTGGTGGTAACTCTCATGCTGATAATACCTTTACCGCCTCGAGTCTGCAGACGATGCTGTTCAATGTCAGTACGTTTACCGTAGCCGCCTTCAGAGATGGTAAGCAGCTGCACACGCTCTTCATCGCCGGTAACAACACCGGAAACAACTTTATCGCCAGGGCGTAAAGCTATTCCCTTAACACCACTGGCCACACGTCCCATGGCTCTCGCATCCTGACAGCTGAATCTGATGGATGTTCCGTTCTTGGTAACAAGAACAGCTTCAGAATCAATATTGACTTCCTTGACCGTGATAAGCTGATCCTCATCCTTAAGTGCAACTGCGCGGATACCTGACTGACGGCAGTTACGGTAAAGGGCGATACTGGAACGCTTAATCATACCGTTACGGGTTACGAACAGGAAGAAACGGTCTTCCTCAAATTCGCGCATGGTCAGTGCAGTGGCAATTGATTCATCCTTTTCAAGCGGCAGCAGGTTGGCAATATGAGCGCCTCGTGCAATACGGCTTGCTTCAGGAACCTGATGAACCTTGATCTTGAACATTTTACCTTTGGAGGTAAAAAGCACCAGATGCTGGTGGTTCGAGGTAGTCAGGAAGGTATGGATAAAATCTCCATCCTTGGTCTGAACACCGGCGATACCTTTTCCACCACGTTTTTGCTTGTGGTAGTTGGAAAGCGGTGTGCGCTTGATGTAACCACGTCGGGAAAGGGTGATTACAGCATCATCATCAGGGATGAGATCTTCAATATCGATATCATCGGGGTTGTGATCCATGAGAACTGTTTTACGCGGTGTAGCGTAATTTTCTTTGATTTCAACCAGCTCATCACGGATAACGCCCTTAAGAACATCATCATTGTTCAAAATAGACTTAAAGTATTCAATCTTCTTGAGAATTTCAGCGTATTCTTCAAGCAGTTTTTCCTGCTCAAGGTTAGTCAGACGCTGGAGTCTCATGTCAAGAATAGCCTGGGCCTGAACTCTTGAAAGTTCAAATCTGTCCATGAGTCCGGTTCTGGCTTCATCGCCGTTACTTGATGCACGGATAATTTTTACCACTTCATCAATGTTATCAAGAGCTATGCGCAGACCTTCGAGAATGTGAGCGCGTTTTTCGCACTTATCAAGGTCAAAGCGGGTACGCCTGATGATAACTTCTCTGCGGTGTTCAAGAAAAGCTACAAGAACCTGCTTGATATTCATCAACTGGGGACGGTTGCCGGAAACAGCCATCATGTTGATACCGAAGCTGGTTTCAAGCTGAGTGAATTTGTAAAGAGAGTTGATAATGATATCTGCGATTGCGCCTCTTTTCAGGTCAATAACAACGCGGATACCTTTACGGTCTGATTCGTCACGCAGGTCGGATACACCTTCAATTTTTCCTTCACCGACCAGATTGGCGATTTTCTCAACCATGCTGGATTTGTTCAGTGCATAAGGAATTTCGGTGATAACGATGGACTGACGGCCGTTCTTTTTCTCCTCAACATGCAGAACACCGCGAATTTTAATTGAACCGCGGCCGGTATGATAAGCTTCAGTAAGCCCCTTACCGCCGAAGCAAAGCGCTCCGGTAGGAAAGTCAGGACCTTTGATATGAACCATCAAATCGTCAACAGTACAATCAGGTGCATCCAGCAGATGTCTGGTACCGTCAATGAGTTCGCCGAGGTTGTGAGGCGGTATATTGGTAGCCATACCAACCGCAATACCGGATGTTCCGTTCAGCAGCAGGTTAGGCACCTTGGTGGGCAGAACAGACGGTTCCTGCAAGGAGTTATCGTAGTTGTCCCTGAAGTCTACAGTCTTCTTTTCAAGGTCAGCCAGAAATTCTGAACTGAGCTTGGACATTCTGGCTTCAGTGTAACGCATAGCCGCTGCAGCATCACCGTCAATGGAACCGAAGTTACCCTGACCGTCTACGAGCGGATCACGCATGGAAAATTCCTGCGCCATACGTACCAAAGCATCGTAAACAGCAGAGTCACCATGAGGGTGATATTTACCGATTACGTCACCGACAACACGGGCAGATTTTTTGTAAGACCTGTTGTAACTGTTACCAAGCTCATGCATGGCGTACAAAATACGCCTATGCACTGGCTTTAAGCCATCCCTTACATCAGGAATAGCGCGGCCAATGATAACGCTCAAGGAGTACTCAAGGTACGATTTCTTAAGCTCTTCTTCAATTGTGATTTGAGACACTATTAATTCTCCAAATTAAATATCAAGCTCTTGAACTGCGAGAGCGTTTTTCTCGATGAATTCGCGACGCGGCTCTACGTTATCTCCCATGAGATCTTCGAAGATATCGTTTGCAGCGGTAGCGTCTTCTATAGTCACCTGAAGCATGGTCCTTTTTTCGGGATCCATGGTGGTTTCCCAAAGCTGCTCAGGGTTCATTTCACCCAGACCTTTATAGCGCTGCAGGTTGATGCCTTTGTAGGCTTCTTCCATCACACCGTCGAGCAGGTTGAAAATACCGGTCACCGGAATTGAATTTTCACCGCGTACGATATTGAAATTATTTCCTGCGCATTCATCCACAATATTGCGGTTACGGTCATAGGTATTTCTAAACAGCTTGGAGTTGAAGAATTCGACTCCGAGTCTGGTGCGATGCCCGTTCTCATTTTCAAAAACAACGTAAACGCGCTGTTCACCTTCAGCTTCTTCACGCTCAATAATGACTTTGTAACCCGCCTCTTCCATCTTGCTGGTAAAATCTGCCGGATCATTGTCGGCAAACATATCAGGAACAGGTTTATCATCAAGGCTGATAAGGGAAGCGAACAGAGAATCTGAAATCCCCATATTTAAAGCTTCGAGCAACTTCTCTTTAATAAAACGAATGTCATTAAGCAGCTCTACTAAAGTCTCAAGATGATACTCTTTGGCACATGAGCTGGTAATGGTGATATCCTTGGCAACCCTCTCAATAAGCAGGGAATAAAGCTCAGCATCATCTTTGATGAATTTTTCGTATTTACCTTTAGCGATACGGTAAAGCGGCGGCTGAGCAATATAGAGATGCCCGCGCTGAATAAGCTCTTCATACTGTCTGAAAAAGAAAGTCAGCAGCAGGGTACGAATATGAGAACCATCGACATCCGCATCAGTCATGATAACGACTTTGTGGTAGCGCAGCTTATCAAAATCCTTCTCACCTTCCTCCTGACCGATACCGATACCCATGGCTGTGATAAGTGCACGGATTTCTTTATTACCGAGCATTTTATCAAAACGGGTCTTTTCAACATTCAGGATTTTACCGCGCAAAGGCAGAATGGCCTGCTGTTTGGGGTTACGGCCCTGTTTTGCAGACCCCCCCGCAGAGTCACCCTCAACAATGAATAATTCACTTTCGGAAGGATCTTTGGACTGGCAGTCCGCAAGCTTACCGGGCAGAGAGTGGTCTGAAAGAGCACCTTTACGACGGACAAGATCACGGGCCTTACGGGCTGCTTCCCTTGCACGCGCAGCATCAACAACTTTTTCAATGATGCATTTAGCGTCTTTGGGATTTTCCTGAAAATAGGAAGAAAGCTTGTCGTAAACCATACCGGACACAATACCGACCATCTCTGAGTTACCGAGCTTGGTCTTGGTCTGACCTTCGAATTGCGGCTCAGGAAGTTTAACACTGATGACTGCGGTTAAACCTTCACGAACATCATCACCTGAAAGCTTATGCTTAAGCTTTTTGGGCAGATCGGAATTCTGGATATAGGTATTAATGGCTCTGGTCAGCGCGCCCTTAAAACCTGCCAGGTGTGTTCCGCCTTCAATGGTGCGAATGTTGTTGGCAAAAGTATGGGTATTTTCCTTGAACGAGTTGTTATACTGGATAGCAAGTTCAGTAACAACATTATCAGTCTCAGACTCGGAATAAATAATTTCACTTACAGTGGTTTGTCCTTTGTTCAAATCTTCAACAAAGGAAACAATTCCGCCGTCAGCTTTGAAATTTACTTTTTCATTGGTTCTTTCATCAAGAAACTCAATTTCCAATCCTCTGTTCAGGTAAGCCAGTTCACGAAAACGTTTTCTGAGGATGTTAAAATCAAACTGGTTGGTTTCAAAAATCTCCTCATCAGGACGGAATCGGATGGTTGTTCCTGTAGTAACTGCATCACCTATGCACTCCAGTTCAGCCTGAGGCACACCTCTAACGTAACTTTGGCGGTAAATCTTACCCCCGCGTCGAACAGTAGCTTCAAGATGCTCTGAGAGGGCGTTTACGCATGAAACACCAACTCCGTGCAGACCACCTGAAACTTTGTAGGCATCGTTATCGAATTTACCACCGGCATGCAGCACGGTCATAACGATTTCAAGGGCGGGTTTTTTTTCTTTTGGATGGATATCAACAGGAATACCACGTCCATTGTCTGAAACAGTAACGCTGTTATCCATATGCAGAGTTACTTTGAACTTGCTGCAGTAGCCGCCCATGGCTTCATCGATAGAGTTATCCACCACCTCATAGACAAGATGGTGCAACCCTCTGCTATCGGTTGAGCCGATGTACATGGCGGGTCTTTTTCTAACCGCGGCAAGACCCTCTAGGACGGTAATCGAATCCGCGGTATAATCTTGATTAGGAGCCATTAAACGTCTTCCTCGCTATAGTAAGTCTCTTCCTGCACCTTCATAGGCATGACAATAACAAGATATTCATTGTCTTCGTCACCAGTCACACCGCAAGGTGCTTCTGATCCGGTCAGGGTGAAACTGATGTTGTCGGACTGGAAATGTCCGAGAATTTCAATCAGGTTTTTGGTGGGGAATGCAATACGTTCCATTTCACCGGAAAATTCAATTTCCATGGATTCAGTCGCGGTACCCACTTCCTGCCCCTGGGAGAACAGAACCAGTTCACCGGGATTAAACATGAAGGATGCACAGCGGTTTGAATCAGTGTTGAAAATGGAGATACGGTCTAAAGCCATGGAAAGCTCAGACTTATTCACTTTCATACGGGAAACATCATCGTCATTCAGTTTGGCCAGAAAGTTTTTGTAGTTGGGGTACTGGTAATAACTGAGGGGCAGACTGAAATTTTCTTTTCCATCGGCTGTCTTAAAGAAAAGTCTTTTCTCGCTGAGACTCATTTCAATTTCATCAGCGGTCAGCCATTTTTTAAGCTCTGCCAGATATTTCTTCTGAATCAGAATACCTTCTTCAGGTAAAATAGCGTGGATATCATCATTCATGAATTTAAGGCGTGCGAACTGATGTCCGTTTAAGCCGCATACTTCCACAAACTTACCGCCCTCATCAGCAGCTGGAACCATGTTCATACACGCAATGGCTTCCATACTGTCCTCATCACTGATGCAAAAGGCGACTCTTTCAATCATCTCAAGGAGAAAATCGCCAGACCAGAAAACAGCTCCTTCTGAAGGAAAATCAGAAAATTTCTGAAACCATGTAGGATCATTAACAGGAAGTTTGTATTTTCTGGATCCTTGTTCCACCAGAATGGATGATCCGTCTGCATCACTCTTAAGAGTCAGCTCTCCTGAAGGAAGTTTGCGTACCAGATCATAAAAGGCGCGTCCCTGAACTCCTGCAAGACCCTCTTCGATGATTTCAGCAGGATATGTTCCGCAGAATTCCAGATTAGAGTCAGTGGACATGATGCGTAAATTTCCACCCTCACTTTTCAGCCAGATAGTGCGCAGATATGCGGCTCCTGTTTTGGCGGGAATAATGCTGGCAGACTTCTGCAATCCTTCGATCACTTCATCCCTATTCACCTTTAAATACATATATATTCTCCTTGTTTTTTTAATAAGGGCGGTTCGTATGTTTCTTATTAAGTTAACCGCCTGAATTTTAAGTAAATTTTATGCACATAACATGTAGTAATTAAGTGACACTTCGCTCATCTTTTTGTACTTGTTCAGTTTGAGACACGCAAGAGACACTTATTCTTCAAGTCTATCAACACCCTTTTCAAAACCTTATCATCTCTCTGTAATTCTTGTATTTTTTTTACAGAATAAAGAACAGTTGAGTGGTCTTTGCCTCCAAATGTCCTTCCAAGGGCCGGGTAGGAAATGCCCAAAAGTTCCCTGCAAAGATACATAGCAATCTGTCTTGCATGGGCTGTCATTTTGTGCCTTTTACTACCGGTCAGGTCGGACGGTTTAAGGTTGAAATGGGTTGCCACAGATTCAATCACGTACTCTGGAGTAAGTGATTCATCTGCTTTTTCTTCCGTGTTGCTTAAAATATGTTCAAAATCCCGGTCATCCATATTCTTACGTACAAGTTCACGGAAAGCCGAAAGTTTGATAATGATACCTTGTAGATATCTAAAATCCTGAAATCTTTGAGAAAGGGTAAGTATTTGATCCTTAGTAAGGGGCAGCTTTTTAAGTTTGCACTGCCGCTGAATGTAGTTGGCCCTGATTTCAAGGTCAGGACGTTTCAGGGTGACAATAAGACCCCATTCAAGACGCGACTTAAGGTTTTTATCCAAAAAGTCGTAAGAGGCCAGTTTGTCGCTGCAACTGAACACCATCTGTTTTCCATGTTCATAAAAATTGTTAAAAATGGAAATCAGTTCCGGTTGCAGATTTTCGTATTTCTGGATTTGTTTGAGATCATCCAGAAAAAAGAATTCGTAATTAAAGAAATGGTTGCGGGCACGCATGATGTCTCCGCCGAACCTTACGGAATAGATGGTCTGCATATCATCCACGTTTCCGAGAAATATTTTCTCACGGTCTACTTTTTTGCTTATCTCATTGGCAATTGCTTTAAGCAGATGTGATTTACCTGATCCGCTTTTACCGCAGATAACAAAAGGGTTAAACGAAACATTATCAACCCTTGTTACTTCTTTTGCTGAAGCCAGAGGAAAATAGTTCTTCTTGCTGATCAGGAAATTTTCAAAGGTAAAATTGTGCCCGAAAGGAAAGTCAATTTTCTTGGCACTGCTGATCTGTTCTTTGATATTAGATCCGGATGAACCGTTATTGGAATAGGACACAGAAAATCCGCTGCCCAGAAAAAGGCCCAGCTGTTCCTCAAAACGGTCCTGTATGCTCGACTTGAACCATTGCCCGAAAAATGCGTGCGGAAAGGTTACAACCACTTCTCCGGTTTCATCAGAGATTTCGATATTAATGGGGTCAAACCAGCGTAGCAACTCGGAATCTGAGCAGGAATTTAAAAGATGATTTCTCAGTGCTTCTTTCACGTGAATTATGTTTTTTAAAGGGGTGTTGTAAGTATTTAAAATAAAAGTAAAAAAAATAAAAAAATGTTGAAAAGTATTGCCCCCGCGACCACACGTTCTTATACATTAAAATATAGCTTAAGCCAAGACAGATTCGCCTCTAAAACTGTTTTTAACTTCAGATTAATATTCGGGCTGGAAAAAAATAAAATTGCATTCAAAGGCTATTTAAGACACAATCTCTGCTCACCTGATAGACAAACCAAAATATCAATCTGACTTTGTGATTTGTATTCTTAATTTCGAGGTATTCTGAATATGTGCCTTGAGATGCCTACGGCAGCTCTTCGAGCCTAAGATAATTTGATGCGCTTACGCGCTTTTTGCAGGTGATTTCGCTTCCGGCGGGCAGAAGGGCTAAGCCATCTCTGCTTTCAATATCCGTAAGACTCGAAGAAAGACTTCTCATCTAACGGATATTAGTCCTCAGCACTCCCTGAGTGGAGTGATGTTTTCAAGCTGGGCTAAATAAAACCATTCTTTTTGAACGTCCTGTGGAAAACTTTTTCTGCAGTAAGTTAACCAAACCACAAATGGAGTCTTTTCAATGGCCAAGACCTTTGAAGTCAACAAGACAATTAAAGAAATCAACGAGCGGATTAAGAAAGGTAAGGCTGTAGTTGTCAACGCTGAAGAAATGGTCGATATCGTCCGTTCTAAAGGCAAAGTTGAAGCAGCCAAAGAAATAGATGTTGTTACTACCGGCACTTTTTCGCCCATGTGTTCCTCAGGTATGATGTTCAATATCGGTCAGGTTCCGCCTCTGATGAAGACTTCACAGGTCTGGTTGAACAATGTTCCCTGTTATGCAGGTCTTGCCGCTGTGGATTCGTATATAGGCGTTACAGAGCCTTCTGAAGATGATCCGCTTAACAAGGTTCATCCTGGCCGTTTTGCTTATGGTGGAGGGCATGTAATCGAAGATCTTATCGCCGGTAAAACTGTTCGACTTAAAGCTAAAGCTTATGGAACAGATTGCTATCCGCGCCGTGAGATTGAAAAAGATATTTCACTCAAGGATCTGCCGAATGCAGTCATGATGAACCCGCGCAACTGTTACCAGAATTACAACTGCGCAGTGAATATGACCAGCAGGACCATTTATACTTATATGGGGCCGCTCAAGCCTAATCAGCGTAACGCAAACTTTGCTACCGCCGGGCAGCTTTCGCCGCTTTTTAATGATCCTTATTTAAAGACTATCGGCATGGGTACTCGCATCTTCCTTTGCGGGGGGCAGGGATATGTCATTGGGGCAGGTACCCAGCATGTAAAGAATCCACAGCGTAATGAGCGTGGTATTCCGCTTACTCCCTCCGGAACACTTATGCTTAAAGGTGATCTTGAAGGTATGGACTCACGTTATTTTCGTGGACTCAGCTTCCCCGGTTACGGTTGCACAGCATCAGTAGGCGTTGGTATTCCCATTCCCATTCTTAATGAAGAAATGGCCTGGTTTACCGGAGTGAGCGATGCTGATATTCAGATGCCTGTTAAAGATTACGGTTACGACTATCCTAATGGAGTCGGGCAGATTTTAGCTCATGTTACCATGGAAGAGCTTAAGTCCGGTTCTATTAATCTAAACGGTAAGGAAATTCCCACTGTACCCATGACCAGTCACGTTATGTCTCTCGAAATTGCAGACAAACTTAAGGCATGGATCGAAAAAGGAGAATTCCTGCTTTCCGAACCTGTGGACAAAATTGAATCAGAATAAATATTTCTGACAATTCAAATGTGAATAATAAATTCCGCTGGGAGATCAAAATCTCAGCGGAATTTTTGTAATTATTACAATATTTAAAATATACTAATACATATTTATTAAAAGCGCTTCGCGCATCAAATTGCATCTGGTTCTAGCGGGCCGAGGTGCAAAGGCTGCATATGAATACCAAGAGTTTTAAAGCTGATATTTTGTTGTTGATTACCGCGATTATCTGGGGTGCGGCGTTTGTGGCCCAGAGAGTGGGGATGGACTATGTAGGTCCGCTTACTTTCAATGCAGTTCGTTTTGCATTAGGTGCTGTTGCGTTGCTTCCGCTTATCTACAGGCTCGATGCTGAGAAGAAACGGGATGGAACTTATCAGCAAGTTGATAAAGGAAGTTTTGTCAAAGGTAGTTTAATTGCAGGTGCTGCCCTTTTTCTCGGTGCAACTTTGCAGCAATGGGGTTTGGTTTATACAACAGCGGGTAATGCCGGTTTTATTACCGGACTTTATGTTGTTTTTGTCCCTATTTTCGGTCTGTTTTTTAAACAGAAAACAGGACTGCCTACCTGGATAGGGGCTGTTCTGGCTGTTATCGGTATGTACCTGCTTTCAGTGAACGAAGGTTTTCATATTGAATTTGGGGATTTTCTTGTTTTATGCAGTGCTTTTTTCTGGGCAGGACATGTAATAGTTATTTCACTTCTTGCTACCAAAGTTGACCCTGTTAAGTTTGCTGCAGGTCAGTTTACAGCTTGTTCTATATTCAGTTTTATAGGTGCTTTTCTGGTAGAAGATGTATCTTTGACTGGAATTATGGGCGGGGCTGTTCCTATACTGTACGGGGGGCTCATGTCTGTGGGGGTTGCTTATACTTTGCAGGTTGTTGCGCAGCAGGATGCCAAACCTGCCCATGCTGCAATTATTCTGAGTCTTGAATCTGTTTTTGCAGCCCTTGCAGGATGGATGCTTTTAGGTGAAATTTTATCTGCGCAGGGAATTATCGGTTGTGGATTGATGCTTTGCGGAATGCTCATTTCTCAGGTTAAATCTTAAGAAGATTTGGCTGTTTTTTTGTTATACAAAAAGTAGATCGGTCGCTATTCCCTTATAGCAACCGATCTTAAAACAGAGGCCATGACAACCTGAAATCATGCATTGGTGAGTGGAGTAACAATACATGACTTTTTTTAGATTACGCTTCACAACCTAAATAAATCAATCATAAAATTAAATTGAGTTACGTTGATTTTTAAATCAACGTAACTCAATTTTTTTTATAATTATAACTGCTCAATTTATATTGCTTTAGTTGCTTATAATTGTGTTTATTTAAGCCAGCATTTTTGACTGTAGTATGCAGCTCCTAATCCAATGTCGGTTATAAGCGGGGAAATTATAGTGTTGGCATTCTGTCCATGCATCGTCCATCCACCTCGCCTGATAATTGCTGCTTCGGGGTGGATGGTTTCATCGAATTTAATCTGGATTTTAAGTTCTCCTACTGCTGAGCAGAGCATTGCTTCCGAGTTTTCTTTAAGTCCATTTAAATATGTAGATGCTGGTGACATGAACAGAGTTGGAAGTCCTTTTTGTTTTTCAGCCGGAATTTGGGAATGCAGATAGTTCTTCCTGACAAGTGTCAGCAAGTTGAAACCTGCTGATTCAGGTTCGATATTAAGTTTCTCTGGAAAACGCATTTTCCTGTCAGGAAATGCGAAAATAAAATTTTCGTATGCCAGATCTGGCCATATGGTTTTAGCAAAGCCTTTACTTTTTAAGTTCTTCTAAAGAAATAGGTATGGTCTTTGATTCAATAGCCTTTTTGAAAACATGTTTCTGCTTCAGGGATGGGATTATTTTTAAAAACAAGTTTGCCAAGTTCATGCAGAATATCAAAATCAGATTTTGCTGATCCTTTAGGCTCGAATACCTTGCCAGACCAGCTGATATAATTGTGGGCTGCGCTTCCTAATATTTCTTCACGTTCCATAGTCAGGGCACATGGCAGGATCAAATCAGACCGTGCTGCTGTGTCGTTCATGAAAGCATCAACTGTGACAACGAAATCGCATTTTTCAACAGCCCTCGCCGCAGAGTTGCTGTTGGGAACCTGATTGGCAATGTTAATGCCGTTGACCCACATAAATTTTACTTTTTTATCTCTGGATTCCAGTTCAGATTCGATATTATGAAGCAGTATTTTTTTATTTTGCGGTGTTTCAGGTGTGTTCGCCCATGGGGTAAAATTACGCCCTGATGAGATGTTATAATAGAAGCCACAACCTTTCTTTCCAATTTTACCGCTGAGCGCGCAAAGGGCTGTAATGAACCTTACATTTTCACCGCCATACAAGTATCTCTGTACACCCCACCCGATAAGTGATGATACTTTTTTATCTGATTTATAGATATCTAAAAGGTTTTCTATGTTAGAAATATTTACGTCGCATAAATCTGCTAATTCTTGAATTTCATATTTTCCAATAAGCTTTTTAAAATCCTGATAGGTCTTATTTTCTTCGATTGACCGTAGTTCTATTTTATTTTTTTCAATTAACAGTTTTAATATTGCGGCAGCAAGAAATCTATCTGAGCCGGGGCGGATCAAAATTGTGTTATCACTTAGTTTTTCATTGTCGTCACCGCCTGGTGAAATTGAAATAACACTGGTTCCATTTTTTCTTAATTTTTTAATTAACTCACATATATGAATCGAGCTTCGTGAAAGATCTTTACCCCAGTTTACAATTACTTCAGCATTTTCAATATCGGAAATATCGTTTTGATCTAATGATCCGAAATTTTGTATAATAGCTTCACAGCCAGCTTCATCGCAAAGAGAGCCGCATGTTTCCAGTGCACCCAGTGTTCTAAAAAAAACATTACTGGCATCTGCCAGTACACCTCGGTAGCCATATCCTCGAATATGCAGAATTTCTTCGGGGTCAAGAACATTGATTTTATCTGCGCATATTTTCAGCGCTTCATCCCATGAAACAGGAGTGAAAGAGCCATTGCGTTTTAATAGCGGTTGGATGATTCGGTCCGGGTGATTGATACGTTTCAAATGCCTTTTGCCTTTTGAGCAGATAAGGCCTTTTGAAAAAGGATGGTCAGGATTACCTTTAAGACTAATATTATCGCCGTCCTTCTCAATTACAAAAGGACAGGTCCCGGGACAATCCAAAGTACAGGCAGATAAAATCATATTATTCTCTTATGATTAAAATCGATAAGTATTAATATACTGATTATTAATTAAAAAAACGATCGTCAGTTTTGGAATCTGGTGAGGATGGAGATAATAAAAAGTACAACAAGAGCCGCTAGCAGAACAGTATTAATATTTATGCCGCCTTTAACTTTCTGCCTTTTACGATAACCGAAAATAAGTACCAGTATGGCTATGAATAGAAGTAGTTTGAACATGGTTACCTTGGTAGCCTTATGGCGGATCTGTGAGGCTAAATGCTATTTGATGCGCTATCGCGTTTTTTAAAGAATGAAAGGAATTTGCCTCCGACGGGTTAAACCCTTTTTTCAAAAAGGGTTTAACAATCCCTAAAACTTTTATTAGTTTTTAATTGGGATAAACCTTATTAAATCTTTCTTTAGGAAAAGGCAAAATTGGATATTGAAGGGCAGGTCAAGACTCAAACAGAGAAGAAATTATGAAAGTTTTTGAAGGGGAGAGTCCAGAGAGGGGAAACCTTTTTTCAAAAAGTTTCCCCTCTCCGGCCCTCGGAGAGTTCTTTTCTTAGATAACTTTATTCAGCGGGTACTCGATGATTCCTTCCGCGCCCATGTCGATGAGCTGGGGTATGAGTTCGCGTACCGCGATTTCTTCGATCATGATTTCAACTGAAACCCATTTAGGGTCGGATAGATCAGATACTGTTGGAGAATTCAGGCTGGGCATTACTTTCATGGCTTCGGCAAGAGCATCTTTGGGCATGTTCATTTTGAGGCCGACCATTTTTTCAGCCTTGAGAGCGCCCTGCAGGAGCAGGTTGATATTTTCAATCTTTTTGCGTTTCCAGGGATCATTCCAAGCATCTTTGTTGGCGATGAGTCTGGTATTGGTGATCATTACATCATCAATTATTTTCAGACCGTGCGCTTTGATGGTAGTACCTGTTTCGGTAACTTCGACGATAGCATCACAAAGTCCTTCTACAACTTTTGCTTCAGTTGCGCCCCAGGAGTAGAAAACTTCTACATCAATACCTTTTTCTTCAAAGTATCTTTTGGTCACCCCGAGAAGTTCGGTGGCTACTTTTTTACCGGCAAGGTCTTCTGGTTTCTTGTAAGGTGAATCACCTGCTACTGCGAGAACCCAGCGTGCAGGGCGGTTGCTGACTTTGGAGTATACGAGGCTGGCAACTTCAACAACGTCGGAGTTGTTTTCGAGGATCCAGTCTTTACCTGTCATACCTACATCAAGAACACCATCTTCAACATATTTAGCCATTTCCTGTGCGCGGCACATGGATATGTTCAGCTCTTCGTCGTTGACATCGGGAAAATAGTTTCTGTGGTGCAGATTGATTTTCCAGCCTGATTTGGCGAAAAGTTTGATTGTTGAGTCCTGCAAAGAGCCTTTTGGAAGACCTATTTTGAGTGTATTAGACATTATTTGTATACCTCCTTGGGGTCAAAAACCATGGGCGAACATTCAATAACTTCGCCGTCCTTAAGTTCACGATAAAAGCAACTTCTATAACCTTTGTGACATGCAGCTCCGCCGATCTGATCAATGAGCAATACCAATGTATCGTCATCGCAATCAATTCTGATAGCCTTGATTTTTTGCACATGACCGGATGTACCGCCCTTATGCCAGAGGGTGTTTCGGCTTCTGCTCCAATAATGGGCATCACCTGTTTCAAGCGTTTTATTCCATGCTTCTTCATTCATGTATGCCATCATCAGGACTTCACCTGTTTCAGCATCCTGCGCGATAGCCGGTATTAGACCATTCATTTTTTCAAAGTCAGGCTTGATCATACAATCCTCTGTTTTGGGGTGGCTTCTTTTTGAGCCGCTTTTTTTAGTTTGTATCAGGGGATAGAAATCCCGTCATTTACCTATATAATTTTCTATAGACCAAAAAAAACGCCGTCTGTGTTCAGGCGGCGCTTTTAAGTGTGTCTAAGGAAATATTTTGCGTGTTATTCGCTTTTTTCCTGGCACTCCTTGCATACGCCGAAGAGGTACATTTCATGATGGGTAAGCACGAAACCATGCTTCTTTGCGAGTTCTTCCTGAAGATGTTCAATTTCATTGTCGACAGCTTCAATGGTCTTACCGCAACGCTCGCAAACAAGATGGTCATGATGCTCATGGCCGTACTTATGCTCGTAGCGGATTACACCGTCGTTGAAATCAACAGCTTTGGCAATGCCGGATTCGGCAAGAAGTTTCAGGGTACGGTAAACAGTTGCCTGTCCGATGGATGAGTCTTCATTACGGATCAGGTTGTACAGTTCTTCGGAAGAGATATGCCCTTCTTCTGCAAGAAAAACTTCAAGAATAGTTTTTCTCTGAGGGGTCATTTTAAGTCTCTGCTTAGACAGATATTCTGTAAATATATCCTGTGCTGGTTTCATTAACTGTATCCAGAATTTGATGATTACCGTTTTGAATACAGTTTCCCTACATTGAATTGATTGTCAATGTCAAATCCTATTGCCGATTTTAGGACATGAGAGTATGGATAACTCAAATTAATTACGAGAATATGACGAATATATTAATTATGAAGTTAAATTTGCAGGCCTGCTACATTTTTATTTGTTGTGGGACTGGGGTGTTAAAAAATACAAATTAAGGAGTTGTTAGGAATGGAACTTGAGAAATTTATTTCTGACTGGGATCAGGATGCTGCCGGTATTAAAGGTGTTTTTTGTGAATTTAAGGAATTACTGGAGTCCCTGGACGATACAAAAATAGAATTTCATGCCCGTCCGGGCATCACCTATTCTATGCGCGGCATTAAGTCTTCTCAAACTAAATGGCCTCTTTATGTTATGGTAGACGTTATTGATGATGACCCTGCAAATCGCTGGCTTTCAGTATGTTTTTATGGAGACTGTATCACCGATCCTGATGACCTTGGTGATTTCGTTCCTGAAGGATTATTGGGACAAGATGCTCATTGTTTTGATGCTGATGATGCCGAACCTAAAGAATATATAGCAGCCAGAATTAAAGAATCATACTCTAATCAGTAAATTAAATTATGTCTCCGGCAGTAGTTGTAAGGTGTACTCACATATAATAATTTCGCGATCTGGAGATGCTGCCGGAGGCATATTAAATGGGCAATTGCAATAGCATGGAATCAGTAACATACAAGGTGATACCCTTCATGAGTGATAGGGTTGAGATGTTGCATGCCCGTTATATCAATCAGAATTTTTCCAAACATATGCATGAGGATTACGCTGTAGGAATCATCGAGCAGGGAGCTATGGGATTTAGATACCGCGGCTCTGATCTGGTTGCATCGAAAGGGGTAATCAATCTTGTAGTACCCGGCGAAGTTCATGATGGTCATGCCGCTTCTGATGAGGGGTGGACTTACCGTATGTTCTACCTTTCTCCGGAAACTCTTTTAAAAGTTGCCGGACAGATTTCAGAAAAACCTGTTCAGCCTCATTTTCGTGAAGGAGTACTTGATGACAGTAATTTTGCCTGTGATATTTTACGGGTACACCGAATTATAGGTGATGGATGTTTTTGTTCTCTTGAGAGGGAAACACGTCTTTTAAAACTGCTTATCAGCTGGATTGTCCGACATGCTGATGAGCATCGGGATTTCCACCAGATTCGAGAAGAACACCGTGCAGTTGCTGTGGCCCGTGAATATATTGAAGATTGTTATGATCAGGATATAAATCTTGATGATCTTTCGAGGCTTGGAAATTTAAGTCATTTTCATTTTATACGTGTATTTGAGAAAGAGCTTGGCATAACTCCACATGCGTACTTGATGCAGACTAGAGTCAGCAGGGCTAAATCTATGCTGCCAAGTTCAAAGCGTCTTGCCGATATTTCTGCAAGATGCGGTTTTTACGATCAAAGTCATCTCACTCGCCATTTTCGCAGACAGTTCGGAATAACTCCGGGTAAATACCGCAATTTTATCCAAAACAATTAATAATTCCATCCTGTAAATTCGAGCTCCAATCAAAGAAGGAGTTATCGAATGCTTAAAGCATATATCAGCCTGGTTATGGCAATGATGATTGTAGGCAGTTCAGTTGTGGCAGGAAAAATAATGGTGGATGGAATGCCGGTATTTTTGTCTTCCGCTATGCGTTTTTTATTATCGTCAGTCGTGATGTTGCCTGTTTTATTCTTTAAAGAAGGTGGTATGCCGCGTTTATCCCGTTTTAGTTGGGGTATTCTGTTTTTGCAGGCTTTTTGCGGTTCATTCTTGTTTACAGTTTGTCTTCTGTATGGATTGAAATATATAAGTCCTGCTTCGGCTGGAATAATCACAAGTACCACTCCGGCTTTTATGGGGGTGATAGGTTGGTGTTTTTTCAGGGAAAAAATATCGGTTCTGATAATCGCAGGGATCAGTCTGTCCATCATTGGAATCATGATTTTGAATACAGGGGGTAGCTCTGGGTATAGTCAGGGTTCTCTGACAGGTTTTCTATTGATGTTCGGGGCAGTTGCTGCTGAGTCTCTTTTTCTCGTCTTGCGTAAAAGGATTACTGAGCCTCTTTCTCCTCTTGCAGCAACAACGATTATTTCAATATTTGGTTTTCTGTGGTTCTTTCCTTCAGGTCTTTATGAATTTTACACTACTGATTTGTCAGCTGTTTCAAAGACTTCATGGTGTGCTGTTTTATATTACGGGCTGGTGGTAACCGTGCTGGCATATTTATTTTGGTTTTACGGAGTCGTTCGTGTGCAGGCGTCTATTGCGGGAGTTTTTACTGGGATAATGCCGATTGCTGCGGTCAGTTTGTCAGCTATAATTCTTGGTGAAAAGATTTATTGGAATCACTATGCCGGGTGTGCGCTGGTGCTTTGCAGTATCTTATTAACATCTGGTATTCACGTTTTTTTTATTAATTCATTAAAATTGGAGTGAATTAGTAAAGAATTGTAAAAATAATCTTTCTCATTTTTCTTTACCCTGAAATCCTGATATACAACCCAAGTATATATAATCGTATATTAATTAATTTAAGTTTTTAATTAAATAGTTATGTGATTTTCCAAGTATAAATAATCAGGAAATTAAAATAGGGAGTCATAATGGG
>JMSU01000137.1_pt1 | contig 34131 bp, 37 predicted proteins | sample 179011 | NCBI WGS metagenome assembly JMSU01 (sample SAMN02769580, study PRJNA246767) | bioreactor metagenome | isolation source: Culture-1 Bioreactor ArsB derived from microbial biomass from the upper 2 cm... | place: Germany: Bremen | collected day 87 after inoculation
ACGTCCCCTCGCCTTATGCTGCTTCTCAAAATATTTTTTCTCTCAGCATTATTTTGTCCTTCTACTAACTCTTCGTACATATTTTCTAAGAGTCCAGAATCCATCGTGGGGTTCTCCAATATAGGTCGTTGACATTTTACCGCAAGGGTTTATTCGATTAACTCCTGCCCTATACAAAATACGGTTTATCTCTAAAGCGTCTTCCTTCTCACAGCTAAGACCTACTGTTTGTAAATATCCGCTATGGCTTCTTAAAATGTTCATTAGATTTTCACGTTTTATTGGCATTACCCAGATATTGCGATAAAGTGGAGATGCTTTTAGGTGAGGCTTATAATCAACCATAACACTATAGTTTGCCTCCTCATTACTTATTAATCTCTTTTGCCCTAGAATCTCTTCCATTTTAATAAGCTCGTGTGTCCATGTAATCTCTGCCTCAGTATTTATTGGCTTTTGCTTTGTCGGGTACTTTTTCGATGTTTCTTCAATCTCTTTTGCAAGCTTATATGCAAAATCCTCTAGCTCATCATTATTAGCAGTTTCATAGAACACACATTGAGGTGAGCTACAATACTGTTGTTCACTTAAACATATATCTAGAGAAAGTCCTTTTAAGTCATCTTTTACGGATTCATTTTGTGTAAAATATGCAAAGCTTATTCGATGTCCCCATTCTATTAAGGAGGTGGATGTAGGTGCTAATTGCCTGACTCCTGCTATTGCTTCATCAGAACCCCAAACTACTATGGCATCCACTAGGTTTGCAATTTTTTTAAGAAGCTCTTGTTCATTGGACGTTATATCAAATACGTAAATATAGGGTTTAAGTCGCGGTTCTATGTCAACTAACTGATTCAACAGTGATACCGATATACCTCCTTCATAGGAGGGTAGTTTTAATATATTGATATTCCTAGATAGAAGTCCCTCAATAATGCTGAGTACCGATAATCCAATCTCATTCCCTGCTCCTATATGCATTAATACTCCAAAGGGCTGATCCTTTTCCTCAATGCCTTCTTCAACCGCCCTCCATATGAATGGTTTCTCTCCAAGCTCTCTACGAACCTTTTTAGTAAGTGATTCTCTACTCAGCCCATCCATTGTTATCTGTATAAAATCCTTGGCCTTCCAGTTTGTCATACCACTACTTACCAATATGCCTTCTAAGACTAAGGGGTTCATTCCAGCCACTAGTTTATCTACCGCATCAATAACTATATGTGTATCTAATTCTAAAATCAAATCATTTTTTAGTATCTCCCCGAGTTCCTCTATACGATTATCCAACTCTTCTCTCGAAATCAATTCACCTCTAAAGATATTATTCATAATGTCCCCCTCCCATCAGCTCTGTAGCGGTAATGGCACAGGTCTTTGACTTACTAGTGCCAGCCCTTCCTAGGATTTCAAAGTAAGGAGTCGTGACTCCACAACCACAATTCTTTCCATCTCTTAGGACTGCCATATCCCCCATGATAATCGATGAAATAGGCATAGATGATACCAATGGACTGATAAAGTTTAAGAAACCCAGCCTGTCATATCCAAGGGGATCTAATGTTTTTACATCACGTATTACAACTCTACTCCATATCGGAACATGCATATGATGGTTTTTACATTCTGGGTAGGCAACACTATGTTCAACAGCACTAAAGAAATCTCTGCAATTCTCAACCTTTATGCCAAGTAGCTCATCTACCATTTTATAAAGCTCTACCTTACTGATTTTACTATCGTTATATTTCTTCCAACCTCCACCCGTAAGGATTACAGATTTTTTGTTTAATCTTAGAGGTTTTATATTTAGGTTTTTAAGCATTTTCAGCATCATGTATAAGTAAGATGGAAATCCTAAAATCCTTACTGGTAGCCTTTGTTTTTCAAAGCGTTTAAGTGCCGATATTATTCCAAAGCAATCAATATGATAGCTGTCTCCCGTCCATCTTAGTGCATATACCTTTTCTTTGGCTGGTGCAAAACGCATCATACCATGAAGAACCTTAACATTTCCCATCTCATTCCCAGGTCTTGGCTCATATCCTAGGAGTAGATAATTAGTCGGAATAATTGAGATGAATTTGTGATACCTCATCGACTTAACTATCATCTTAGTTCCCAGTTCTAATGAACTCTTATCCAGAAATATTTGACTCTTTTGTCCTAATGTACCCGATGAGGTAGCATGGACTTCTACCTTAGATTCATCTGTGCTTAGTATCTTATGGTATTTAAAAAAATGGGCTGGAATAGGTGGTATATCGAATAAGTCTTCTATAAACTTAATCCTATCTGGGCTAAAGTTTCTCTTGGCTAATAGCTTATTATAAAACTCACAATTAAGGCGATGATGATCTATAGATTCAATCATAGCATCTATAAATAACTTTTCACTGCCTTTATGGTCATAAATCTTACTATATTTAAACAGACTCTCTCTAGCTTTCATGCTTTCATCTCCTAATTATAGTAATGCTAGTTTAGGGATTAATAAATTTCACTGAAAGAATGTAGAGGCATTCATTATTTGTATATGTTATTTGATTGTGTTTTGAATAGATTTTTTCTCCTATTTCTACTAATCTTTCAAGTATTTCTTTTCTCTACATTATAGTCGCTTTCATTTATCTTTCCTCTCTATAAGAACTTATAAATTTAGTTATATTATTTCGTATAACGTTTCGGATCATCAATGTCTTCGATGCGACCTAATAGGAATTCACCTTACTTGAGCTTGGCTCTCGGTGAATAGATGTCTACGAATCTATTGTTATATGAAATCCACACCACTACATACTATCTATTAAATACATATTGCAGCTATTTCCTAACCAAATGCATTCCATGTCATCTGTTTTCTCAAATCCAAATACTCTTGATTTTAATGTTAAGTACTCCTTCACTTCGTTTGCGATTAGATTAACTGAACATACTCTTTTATTTCCCATATCTGCCACATAAAGATAATTATCTTTTATTGTTATATCTTCTGGATATGTAAGTAAACTTCCAAAATCATACCATGTATTTTTATAGCCGATAATACCATATTTTCTTAATATTTTATCTAATGCTTTTACTACTGCTTCAATAAATTCAACTAAGCTACATGGCTCTCTTAATATAATTTCTTTTTTATCGTCCCTTTTAAACATATCTCTAAATTTTTCAATTTCAATTACTAGGTTTTTTTGTCAATTGATTCAGCTGTAAATACTACTCTTGCTGGCTCGAAATGCCATTCAAAACTACTCTTCGTTCTTACTTCATCCTTTGGTACACAACCTGGAATAAGATATAATAATCCATTTGTCAATTCTCCTAAAGCGTTTGTCAAATAGCTAATTTGCATCAATTTTTCTTTACCATTTATTTCAAAATATATATTAGCCCAACCTATTCCAGTCAGCTCATATTTAAATTTCATTTTCATAAAACCCCTTTTACTTTATAAAGTACAAAAACTATAAGAAATAACTTTCACATCAATAGTCTATGTTCTTTTAATGCAAGGTTTATGAATTTTTTAGCTTAGAAGAACTAGTATTAGGCCAAACTTTAATCTCTATATCAGTTTGCATGTCACATTGAAAATATAAGATTATTTAAGCTTGACTCTAATGCAATTTTAATACAAATCACAATTTAGTACTTCTATTTATCTCCATAAACTCCTTCATATTTTTAAAATTGCCATGCGCTTTGACAATCTTCAAACTTTAATTCTAAATCTTTACCGCACTTATTAATCATTTCTATCTTACTACTCATTACAAAACGACCTTTCTCATATTAGTGTTTAATATCCTACGCCTATAAGGCAACAACCGAATAAAAATGTTACACTTATTCAAAAGGTATTTTGAAATTGAGAGTCAAATACATTTCTATTAAGTGGTAACTAGCATGATTTAGGACTTTTTGTATCATCACATACATTGCATGTTTCTTTCTTACTTCTGTACTCAACAACATTTCCGTATATGTCAACCTCTATATGACAACATTCGAGAATGTTTTTCTTAAACATTTCTCTTGCCCTTTTTAATCTTATCTTAGAGGTTGATAACGAAATATCGAGTTCATTCATAATTTCTTTATGTTTCATATTCTTTTTCTCATATAAATCATATACTTCTTGATATTTCTCAGGTAGTTTAAAAATCATCGCTTCCAAACATTCAATAATCTCTTCATTCATATTACTTTCAGTATCTGTTTCTTCTGCAATATAATTTAATGTTTCAGGAGCTACTATAAGATTCTTTCGTTTCTTATAAAAATCAATAATTGTATTCTTCGTGATCTGGTACACCCAAGATTTAATTGCAGATCGATTTTCAACTTGATCAATATTCTTGTAGATTTTTACATATACATCTTGTAATATATCCTCAGCATCTTGTTTCTGCTTTACTTTGCTTATTATATATTTGCCTAATTCTATATTCAATTCATTCCAAAGCTTTTCAAATTGCTTGTCCATAATACTCACCTACCATCTTGTAATATTCTAACTTTAATATCCTTTAATAGTTCAATGTATGACTCGTCGTTAATTTATAGCTTAAATTTTAATTTCAGTACCTATATTATAAGACGAATTAAATCAATAATAGTTACAGTTTTTTTGCTAAAACAAAAAATTTTATCTTAACCTCTTCAACTATCGATCCGGACTCTTTATTTAGACACCTAAATTAAACTTGATTTACTCCTATACAAATAGTTTTTCAAGATCAGCATAATTCAAAATTTAGTATGTTTATTCTATTAATCTAAAATAATCAAACTAATAGGTTTAAATCCTAAACAATAATTTCAATGACAAGTTATACCTATCTGAATTGCTCATCATCTCTTGAATGAAGTATTTAGGCCGCTGATATTAGTATTAATTAACTAAATAAAATATTACATGTTAGTATAGTTCCCATTACACTTTCCAGATTCATTCTTTGTTCAAATTATCACCATATTTGATAGCTTTTACTTATAGTATTTTGATAGTAAGTGGCATAAAGAAATATCTAAAGAATTAGGTGTATCGTTGTCTACTTCTAAATTGAGATTAAATAGGGCTAAGAAAAGATTAAAAAACCTTATAACTACTTGTTGTTGTGATATTTAAACAGCTGTCTATGGTAATGTTGTAGATTATAGATGTACAGACAAGAAAAAAGAATATTTTTGTGAAAGAAAGTAGAAAAAAGTGTAACCTTTTAATATCCTTATCGTCTTAATAGTTGCAAGGATTTCAGAATATGGTAACAATAACAAGTATGTTTACTGAATATTTATGATGGCAGTTTAATTTTCTTAAATCCAAAAAACGAGGTGAATTTATGAGAAAATATGATTTTGAGAGCATAGTTGATAGAAGTAATACATCAGCTGTAAAGACTAATGCTAGTATGATTAAATATATGCTTAATCTAAACTACTATGATGATACTATTTCTATGTGGGTAGCTGATATGGATTTTGCAACTGCACCACAGATTATAGAGTCTATTAAAAATAGAGCTGATAAACTGATTATGGGCTATACTATTACAAATGATGATTACTACAATAGTATTATCAACTGGTATAAAAAAAGACACAATATGTTAATAAAAAAAATGGTTAGTTTTTAGTAATGGGACAATAGAAGGATTAAAAAATTCTATAAGAGCATTAACAAAAGAAGGTGATGGAATTATTATCCAACCACCTGTATATTTTCCCTTTGAAGGTTCTATTAAAGAGACAGGACGCAAAGTTGTAAGAAATACTTTAATAAAAAATGAAAACAATGAATATAGTATTGATTTTAATGATTTTGAAGAAAAGTGTAAAGACCCCAATACTAAGATGTTCATTTATTGTAATCCTCATAACCCTATAGGGAAAATATGGTCCAAAGAAGATACGCAAAAACTACTTGATATATGCAGTAAAAATAACGTTCTATTCTTCTCGGATGAAATTCATTCAGATTTAATAAGAAAAGATAGTGAATTTACATCTGCGCTTAATTTAAATAATAACGAAAAAGTAATTATTGCTACAGCATTAAATAAAACTTTTAATGTAGCTGGGTTGCATATGACCAACCTTGTAATCAAAAATCATGATATGAGAAATAAACTTAATAGTTATACAGGTTGGGTTGGTATGTCACCCCTTGTTTTAGAAGCAACAATCACAGCTTATAATGAATGTGAAGACTGGGTTATAAAGGTCAATGAAGTTATTGATGAAAACTTAGCATATATGGAAAACTTTTTAGTCGAAAAACTACCTAGAGTTAAATTTACAAAGCCAGAAGGCACATATTTGGCTTGGTTAGATTTCAATGACTATCCTATTTCAGAAAAAGAGTTGCTCAAGAGATTAGCAGATGAAGCGCATCTTGTACTAGAAGGCGGCTCTATGTTCGGAGCTTGTGGAGAAGGTTTTATTAGAATGAATGTTGCGTGTCCAAAATCAGTTCTTGTGGATGCTCTTACACGTTTAGAGAAGATAGTAAATAAAATCAATTAATATATAATCAAGTGAATTTTTATATAGTTTATTTAAAATCAAAAAAACTCGGTTGAAATATTTCAATCGAGTTTTTTGTACCTGTTTTTAATTTTCTTGTCTGAAATCTGGCAAAATACATAGTTTCAACCGTAATAGTAACTAAGAAGATACAATGTATGCTTTTGATAATTCAAAAGCTTCTCTACTTTACTGATATTTCATCTGCTGAATCATCTGCAAATTGTTCCAGCCCTACTCCATACTCATAGAAGTGATATGCCTCTGCAGTTCTCTTAATCTATTACACAATAATTAACATATTGAATTCTAATACGCCTAAAGATAGTGTTAATATACTAACACTATCTCTAGGTTCATAATAAAACTATTTACAAAACCTTAGTTTTTTATTATCTTACATTCATAGCTTTAAATTAGCAGCATCCTGATTTTGCAGTTATTCTTTCTCCTGACTGAATTGCTTCATACAGTTGCGTTGCGTCAGGAATTGTCTTAACAGAAACAATTTTGTCATCAGCAACAATCAATGGTGTTACTTTTGAGATCGTGAAATCAAAATTCGATTCCTTCACAACTAGGCGTTCCCCTGAATTTTTGAATATCTCATTCAGTCTCTCAATTGTACCTTTTCTATCTTCTTTCATAGCATTAATTACTTTAATTTCACCCAGTTCTTTATATTTTCTAGAAAAGTTTTCAACTAATTGTTCAGTAGTATATCCTCCCGTAGAACCAGAACCACATCCACATCCACATCCACCTTTAACCTCAGTTTCTGGCTCAGTATTTACACCAAGATTATCTACATAAATTTCAATTTGTTTTTTACTCATTTTTTAAACCTCTTTTCTTTTTCATTATCTACACTGGACAAGAATTTTTACATTTACCACAGGCGCACTTACTTAGATCTCCTTTTGCATTGGGAATATCTCTAATTGGACATACTCTTAAGCACTTCATACATTTGATACACACACCCTCTAGTTTCTCATCTGACAGCAGTGGGGCATTGGTTATTATTGCACCTAAGCTTGCAGTGAGACCTAAACCTTTAACAACAAGAGAGTCAACTGGACTAATTTCTCCAACCCCTGCTTCGATACCCATTCTAACTAAAGACACATCATGATTTGACCCTTCAACCATGAAAGTTGTATACCCTAAATTATCTAAATAATCAATAACATCACTTTGGGCAGCAATTGTTTCAAAATAATCATCGAAAGCCCCCATTGCTGCACTATTATTCGAGCTACTACCTTGAGCAAATACTATCACTGATTCAAAATCAGGCAACAATTCACCTGGATGATTTTGGGAATTAACATCTGAAAATCTTTTTTTAGATGCAATTCCGACTTTATCAAAGATTCCTAAGAGTTCCTTTATTTTTCTCGTCATTTCTTTACTATTTAGCTGTGCCATTTCTAACCTCCTTTCTAATTCATCGTCTCAATATATAGACGACACCAGAAGCTAAAGGTTACATTTAATTTTCAGATTCATCCTTAAAAATATCAAATCAGTCCCTGAAACTAATCCAATTGGTATTATAGTAATATGAAAATAAAGGGAAATAAAAATTGACATGATTATAATGAAAGTACTTTGAGCAAGAGCTGTTAAATTGGAAAATCAAGAAAAGTTTGTTGTAATTTTATCTTTGCATAGTATTATCCTAATAGGGTACCGCCAACATCAGATAATGTTTACGGTACCCTTACTTAAAATTGTTCTAGTAATTGTAGTTGATGGGAAAATAATTTCAGTTAATAATTATTCAAGTAAAGATCAGCTTTATAAATCAATTTTGACAGGTCGAAAAATAACTAATCAACCATGCTGTTATTAAGAAATCTTAAGGCAAATATATACTTGAAACTTACTAGTAAGTATATATAAATCGATACATTAAATATATAATTCACCTATTTTCATATTCAATTGATATGCTACATTTTTTGATTTAGCAGCATCCAGATTGTTTTGTAATTCGTGATTCTGTTTTTATAGCGTTATACAATTCATCATCGCGTGGAAAACTGTTAATTGCTACAATTTTTCCATTCACCACAATCATTGGAAGTATTTTAGGTATTACAAAATTATAATTAGCTTTACTTAAAATAAGCCTCTCATTGTTAGATGTTAAGACTTCATTTATAGTATCTAACATTTGCTGATTTTTCTCTTTACTTAAATTAATGATGTTGAAATCTCCAATTGTTGAATGCTTTTGTTTAAAGTCGTTTACTAAAGATTCTATACTAACTGATTCAACTGAAGAAGAACTTGAACCGCAGCTACAGCTACAACCACAGCCTCCCGACCCTCCAAGTTTGATTTTTTCTTCTAAAACATAAATATCTACTTTTTTCATATTTACCACCTTTCCTTATATATTATTTTAACTGTTATTGCAAGAGCATTAGTTACCAGCAGTTAGTTGTAATATAGCATAGTAATCATCGAAATTTTCACACATTTTTTTCATTTCGAACTTCATTGAATCAGCAAGATGACAATTTAAATACTTATCAATTGATTTATAGTTTTCAAAAAAATCCTCCACAAGTTCATCACATGAGCATGATTTTAAATCTAATTCTTTATCTTCGGCTGTCCTCTTACATAGTTCACTGAAATCTTTCTTTATACTACTAAATAAGTCACAATCTTTGTAGTCATTATTTGGATCAAATTGACTAAAAAAGCTTTTCGATAATGAATTGTAGTTGATATCTTTTATATCGCAGCAGTTTTTTGTATTATTCATTTAAAAATCCTCCTCTTTCTTGATTTTTTATCTTTACAGTATTTAAGACGATTGAATTTTAGAAAGGTTACAGGTTTCTTGCTTTTTTGAAGAAAGTTTTATAATAAATTTTATTCAAGTAAAAAAACTCCTACTGTCTATTTTATCTAAATAGACGTTAGAAGCTTTTGATCATCCAAATCTTACTTACACTTATTACCACACCTTTTACAATCTCTTTTTTTCTTTTTACAATCAATAATATTTCCATATGTATCTACTTCAAAGTCACAACATTCAAGCAATATATCCTTCAGTTTTTCTTTTGCTCTTTTCAGCCTTACTTTTGAAGCTGATACTGAAATATCTAGTTTTTCTGAGATTTCTTTATGTTTCATTTCTTTTTGCTCATATAATTCTATAGATTCTTGATACTTCTTAGGAAGTTCAAAAATCATTTTCTCTAAGCATTTACTTATTTCTTCATTCATATTATCTGATTTATTATCTTCTTCTAAACCTTTTTCAAATTTCTCAATGTCAACTGATATATCCTTTTTCTTTCTATAATAGTCAATAATCGTATTTCTAGTTATCTTATAGATCCAAGATTTAAGCTTCGATAGTTCATCTGCTTTATCAATATTCTTGTAAATTTTCACAAAAACATCTTGAAGAATATCTTCTGTATCATATTTATTTTTCACTTTACTATTAATATAATTATAGAGTTCACTACTGAATTCACGCCAAATATGTTTGACTTTATCCCCCATTTCAATCCTCCAATTAAAAATGAAATATATTTTATTATTATATGCTATTCGATCTAGATCTTCATATGCTATATAAACTATAATTTCTATAAAATATAAATTGTTGGAAAGACTAATGATGTAGACAATTATAACGCATAAAAAATATAACGAAAATTATTGTGGTACTAAAAATGTTTGTAAAAATAATTAATTATTTATAGTTGGCACTAGAAAAGGAGATAATCTCATGAAAATTAATTTTGATGACAAAGAAATGAAAGTTCTAGATGCTTCAAACAATATTGTAGATATTGCAGAGAAAAACGGAGTATATATTCCTGCACCTTGTTATAGAGATAAGAAAGCTTACGGTTGTTGTAACGGATGCTTGATTATTGCAGATGGCGAAAAAAAAATGGCCTGTACAACGAAACCTACAGATGGTATGAATATCATATATGATCGTAGTGACTTAGCTGAAATACGAAAAGAGAGAATTAAAGCATATGCTGAAGCAAAAAAATCAAATTCAGCGCATAAAAACACTTGCGGAATTTCAAATGATTCAAAAGAAAAAACTTCATGTGGTTGCAGTTCAAACTCCTCTTGTGGGCCTAATTAGTGACTCTCTTTGAGGAAAAATTGCAAATGTCAATGCCTATTTTAGTCATTGACATTTGTAAGAACAAGTCGGGGTCTGGATTTATAATTTCGTTATCCTAACAAATATAAATAACAAAATTATAAAAACCAGACCCCTAAAGCATTCAACTTGTTTAACATTTTTAAGGAGGTATTTTGTAGCAGTTTCGAACCATACCATCGATATCTTCTCATGTTTTGTCATAGTAACTATGAATTTAAGCGTAAACTTATAATTCTAACAAATATATTTGCTCTCCATATTCATCCATTTCAGAATAGACAAACCCTAATTTTTCTAGCAACTTTATTGATGGAATATTCTTCGGTAATACCCCTGCACATACATTCATAGCACCTTGCTTCTTTAGCCACTCTATTACCCCTTTAACCACTTCATAGGCATAGCCTTGTCTCGCATATGAAGGACTTATCGTGTAACCAATCCAATATTCATTGTCACATTTACTTAAGTATACATCACCTATTAATCCATCATTTAACTTTGAAACGATTGCTAGTTGTATACCAGCTTCCAATGAACTGTCTTTAAGAAGTGCAATTTCATATTCCTCTCTAGATAGCCCTTTGAATCCTTGATATTGCATCCAAGATCTATTATTTCTATATATGATAAACTCATCAATATCTGACTCAATAAAATTCCTAATCTTGCATCTCTCAGTTTCAATTCGTATCATAACTTTTCTCCCTTATCCATCATTATACCTTAGTATTTGTACATCTTTAAATGCACGTCTTTATACTTTACTCTCTTTGCTATTTCTTTACTAACCGCACATATCACTCCACATATGTGGTTTCCATCATAGGAATACACAATTTCATCATTTTCATATACCCCTAGATTTTTTCTGCAATGTAATCTTCTCCAACTTTCAAAATTGTCTTGAAAAAAAGTTGCTGAAATCAAGATTCCTTATACCAGATTCATCACATTTACAACAATAACTTATGATATTAGAGCAAACAAATTATTGAACGACTTTGTTGTATGTTCTAGTATTATTGTTCTTTAATTCATCTTATCTAGTAAAAACCAAGACCTCGATTAGTGTCAATCTAATTGATTTCTTATTTCATTTCTTATTGCTAATAAATCGGGGTCATTATAGAAAAAAGTAATTTTCTTATCTTTTATACGTTCACCTTCAAGCTTATCTTGTAATACAAATAGGTAAAAACATTCAGCAAAATCTTCCGCAGCATTATAAGCCGCATAATCAGAAACAAATTGATCCTCATATTTATCGTAAAAACTTATCAAGTCCTCTAGTTTGTCTGGTGAGTACTCGCCTTCACCTAATATTTCTTTATGCTCATCTATAATATCAAGCCAAAAGGTTTGATAAAAGCGATTCAAATAGGACGTGTCACTTAAAACTATTGATTCATAAGAAAATTGTCCATCTTGTACCTCATCATCACTTTTATGTTGAGATGCTTCTAATGATAAGATATGTGCAAACTCATGCAACAACGTTGCATTGATATCACTTTTTAAAACATCCTTTTCAAATACATCTGCTAGGTTAACTGAATATAACCACGATGACCATTGATTATTATTGGGCGCTACACTAGCTGTCTTTCCATCATTTTTATCATTGACAATTTCAAGCAAATTAATTTTATCCAAATAAGCATCAGGAATAATACTACCAATCCTCTCCCAAAGAATTTTCACTTTGTCTTTATCATCAGGAGATATTTGTGATAGATCAATTTCTCGTAAATTAACTTCTAATGACACAATAGAGTTTTGTTCTGTACAACCTATTAATGAAATTATTAGAAAAAGTACTAAAAAACTCATTATCTTACAATTAAAATAACATCGATTGTTTTTCATAACGCCACCTCCAATTTTAATCTTAAATTATTTAGTATTATTTTAGTACAATTTTATGCCCTTTCTGTGGAGAGTTTCTTAAATTATTTTTAATATATAATTTATATTCTACTGAATTCATAAACATACAAAATATTTGGTAGACTTATGCTAAATTGGTCCAGAAAATGGGAGGAGTAGAGGGTCAGGCCTTTATAATTTTATTGTCTTAAATTCTAAAATGGTAGAGATCAAAAATCTCTACCAGTGTTAAACTCTGTTTTAGTACAGTATAATGTTTAAATGTTTAACGCTTTAACTTAGAAGTTAATGATACTCTAACTTTTTAATCAATTTTTTACTTAATACTTAGTATAATATTATAACTGTAAATTGCATCAAAAACTTTGTTTCCAATCCTTTTTTTAACTACTTCTATGAATTTATTAATTTCATTATCTGTTGATTTTATATTTCTTTTTATAACCTCTTGTAAAGCTCCCTGACTAAAAACAAAACCTATCAGATCGTCAGCATTCATTTGTACTTTGCTATGAACTAATATTTCTTTCATAAATCTAAAATTTCCTGATGCCTTTATGGTCTCAACATATTTTTTCCTACTCCAAAGCTTAACCTTTTCTTCTTCCTCAATACCATTATCCAAGATACTGTATACCTTTTGGAATAAATCATTATAAGCTTTTTCCACTACCCAATCACCTACTGTCGGAGAACTATGATAGTACATAGCAAGAACACCTTTGTCTACTAATACACGTGATATTTCTTTTACTGTACTATTGGGTTCCATCCATTGAAATGAAGATGAGCAAGTAATAATATCCGCTGAACTACCTTTAAGTCCTGTATCATTACCATATCCTAGTTGAAATTCAACTTTCTTTGAATTGCTACTTTTACACCACTTTTCCTTTGCTTTGTTTAACATATCCCTATTAGGGTCAATACCTATGACCTTATCTGAATGATCCTTCCAAATAAATGTTTATAAACCTGTTCCACATCCTAAATCCACTACTAATGATGGGGTCTTATCAATATAATTAATTAGAGTTTCAACTATAATAAGTGGTGGCACAGGTCTGAATTTATCGTAATCATCAGCGAACCCATTAAATCTTTCTACATTATTTTTAATGACTTTTTCAATATTCATATTTATTCTCCTTAGTATGATTATTTCTAAATAGAAAAGCTAGGACTCCATAATTTTATTATTTCATATAAAAGCTTAACTCTATTTTAATACAAATCACAATTCATTACTTCTATTTTTCTCCATAAATTCCTTCACATTCCTCAAATTAAAAACAGTCCATATCAAATAGCCTGTTTTATCAATAGCTTATTATATCTAGTTGACAACACATCCGTACCCTACCGCCTTATACCTCTATACTTTTGCTTTGTTCAACCATTTCCCCCTGTCTTACTAATATCCCTTATATTTGTAAGTACCATCACACTTATACTCGAATACAATAATTAGGAGATCTCATGTGCCCCATAATATAAAGGAGTTGATAGAATGTCGTCATGTTGTTCAAATTTTACGAATTTTCTATTGCCAGATAATATAAGGAGATTACTGAGAAAGTACAGCTGGATTAAACAAAAAATCGTTAAATTTAAAAATGCACAATACCTAGTGCTTATGAATAAACGTAATAAAAGATGTTATTTTGTACAAGTTGTAGAAGAAGATATTTATTATGTAGAATTAAGAAGATTAAACCTAAGAAGCAAAAGAGGTATTCTTATAACATCTAGGAGCTTTATCATAGAAAGTCCCAAGCGTGTTGCAAAGCAAATAAGTGAATTATTAAAACAGGATGGAAAACAATTAGTTACAAAACTGTATCCTCCAGGTCTTATGACAGATATAACCTGTACAATAGGTGTAGACATTGGTGAGGGAGTATTCCCATGGCCGGATCAGGTATTTGCTCCATATATAGGAACCACCTGTTGGCCATATTATGATCTTGCTACAAATGCTGAAAAAACAGGGGTTCTGTATTATATATTAGGATTTGTTGTTGCAGCTAGTTCAACAAATTGTACACCTACATGGGCTACCTTCTTCGATATTTGTAGTGTACCTCAATTAGATGGAATTGAACAGTTAAGGGCTATGGGTGGCGATGTTTCCGCTTCATTTGGAGGTCAAGCAAATACACCTATATGGACGTGTGCTAGTGATGCAGAATCCTTAGCCGATTGTTATAAAGAAATCATTGATTTATATGACTTTAGAAGAATTGATTTCGATATTGAGGGTGCTTGGGTGGATGATACCACTGGTAATATTAGAAACGCTTCCGCATTAAGAATTTTACAAGATGACCTACTAGCAGAGCCAATAGAAGTATGGTTGACTCTTCCTGCTGCAACTACTGGTCTAACTTCAAGCGGACTAGATGTTGTACAGACCATGATTGATGCAGGTGTGAATTTAACAGGCGTTAATGCTATGACTATGGATTTTGTACCTGTAGAAGACGATATGGGGCAAGCATCTATAGATGCCCTTACCGCTCTTCAAGGACAGCTTTCTGATTTATATCCTGACAAAAGTGATGAGGAGATATGGCAAATGATAGGGGCAACACCGTTAATAGGCGATAATGACATTGCTGGTGAAACTTTCACCTTGGATAATGCACAAACATTGCTAGATTTTGCTCAGAGCGTTAATATTCGTTTATTATCTATGTGGTCTTCTAATAGAGATCTTTGTCTTTTTGATAATGAATATTCAGCAATCTTTAATGACTTTACCACATAAAGAGCTTTAGCAATAGCCTTATATTTGTTTAATATACTAAAGAAAAGATCATATTTGAAATTGAAAACAGGCCATATCAAATGACCTGTTTCTCTCAGCTTATTATTATATACTATTTTTCTCAATAATATCCCCTATTTTACTGGAAAGAGGACATATTACTATCAAAAACGGACATATTGGTCCTAGGATAAATATTATTTATTAGTTATATAGATATCTGTATAAATCTTTTTTATTAAAAATTATATGTTGCAATTCTGTTTTTCGCCCCCTTATATTTCATTATCTGATAATAAGAAGGCGTTAAGGATAAACAACTTCAAGGCTTAATAAATTTCAAATAAAAAATGTAGAAGCGTTCATTATTTTCTTTGAGATTTATTTTAAATGTTAATGTTGTTTATCTATAGTTGAAATAATAAAATTATAAAAGCATGACCTTTTAGTTTTTTACACTATTTATTAATATAAGCAAGGGACTGACTCATAAAGGTTTCTCATAAGCACAGCCTCAGGGTGTTTCAGAATGAGTGAAGTTCAAGTCTTTGAAATTTCAACGGTTTGGCTAGTACTAACGTACGTGCCAAGTCGGTGAACATTTCAAATAACGCAGAAATTCGCCATTCTGAGACATCCCCATTTATTGTTATTTAATAGCCTTTCCATCTAAGGGTAAATTAGTATGCTATTTACAACTGGTCTTTCTCTTCCATCTGATGGCCTATTTAAGACTTCACCATTGTAGTAAAATGAACTTGAACCTCCACCATCTAGGTTATATGCATCTTCCACTCCTAGCTCTAATAATTTATTTTGAAGTCTTTCAAGACTAACTCCATTACTCCATTTTCCTTGGCGACCATCTATAACTATCATAATCAAATCTCCATTACCATATCTTCCAAGAATAGTTCGAGGATGCTTTGTTTCTTTCCACAGCTTTGGAAGTGGAATCTTCTTACCATCCTTAAGTAGCATAGGTACAAAGCTTACCCCTTGATATGGATTAAGATTAAGTATATCTTCAAGTTTTCTTGGAACGGTCCCTATAACTTGTCCTTCTTTATTAATACCAGCGAAAAAGAAATTCTCACCATCTTGATAAAATGGCTCTAAAAGCTTACCATCCACAACAGTATTTGCTGTCATCTTTACATACTTCCTCCCGTTCTTTTTTGTTGGAAAAAATCCCCCTCCATTTATAGCAAGTATTGCATTATTTCTCTTTGCCATACTAGATACTGTTTCCACCTGTCCTAGTTCATCTTTTGCTATAGCGACTTTAAAGGCTGAGGGATCAAATAGCTTCACCTTTGCAATAGAACCCCTATAACCCAACTCTTTCAGTTCGAAAATCTTTATTTCAACTTTATCAGAAATATGTGCCTTTATTGCTGGACCGAGCATTTCTAATATCTTTTTTTCATAAATATCTTCAGAAAACTTCTTCTGCTTATCACTGAGATCAGAAAGCTCTGTAATTTTATCTCCTTGTTTATTAAAGGTTTCACGTTGATCTTTTGCTACTTCATGAAATTTATATATTTGCTTTTCTAGGCTTACAATGTCTTCGTGGAAGTTTTCGGTCACTTTATGTAACCCCTTAATATCCGTTTCAACCTCCCCTAAAGGAAGATTCAAAGCACTAGAAGTTTCAACAAAATCCATACTAACTAGCATTAGAGCTAGGAAAGGAGCGACTAAGAAAAAAATAAAAATATTAATTTTTCCCATTTGGTGCCTCCTCTAAGATTTTAAGACTCTCTTGAAGCTTAATTAGTTTATCATCTAAATACTTAAGTCTTTCTTCTATATTTTCTTGAATATTGTTACTATCTGATAAGGTTGAATCTGCGTCTCTAACCTCTCGCTTTAGGTCTCTTATTTCTTCCTGAAGTCTATTAATATCAGAGCTAACTATTTTTACTTCTTCACTTAATTGCTTAACTGCTAATGCATTATTTTGCATAACATTATTTATAGACGTGTCAATATAGTCCTTTGCATAAATATATCCATAATATACAATACCACTCCAAAGACCTATACATATAATTGTCAAAAAAATATTAAGCAATATTTTCTTAATTTTCTTCTTTTTCTTATCGGCTTTTTTAGTACCAGTTTTTCTAGATTCATAGTTTTGTAATTTTGTACTTTCTGACATAAAATCCCCTTTACTATTATGATTTTATAGGTGCACTCCATATAAATAACTTTGAGATAGTTTAATAACAATTCCATTATAACACAGTATTTCACTCAACTTCGTTTACAAATTATCTAAATCATTACAAATATATCCATTGATTTTTTCGTTTAATGACAATAGAAATCCCAAATTATTTAGCTGATTATCTCAGAGACAAATAAACCACTGTGTAATTATTACATAACTTTTCTTAATTTAAAATCTCTACTCTCAAACTTTTTATAATATGTTAGATATTTACTCCTAAATATAAGTATAGCCTTATTTGACTAACTGTAATACTTAAAAATGCGTGGAGGGGGCTAACATTGAGATTATTTGATTTTACTAAAAGTCAATTAATTGACATAATCGAATGACCCAATTCTTTACTTCTATTTATTGCCATGAAATTCTTTATATTTTTGAAATTAAAAACAGACCATTTCAAATGACCTGTTTTATCATAACTTATTATTACATGCTTTTCTTCTCAACAATATGTGAAGATATACTGGGAAAGGGGCATATTGGCTTTGGGGGGATTCTTTATTTATCATATATCATTAGATCCACCTCCAAGATATGTGTCCGCTACCATCCATTTCAGCTACTCATTCTAGAAAGACCTTTTAGTTCTCATCTACTCTGTTTAAATATATTTCTGCTATGTATATCTGTTTTTGAGCTCTTTCTTTATTAATTTCTCGAAGTCTTATCATAAGTTGTCGTTCTTCTTCGTTAAGTTTTTCAATGTCTTTATTATATTTTTTTATGAAGTTCTTATCCTTATAATTAGGACTCATTTCATCAACTCCCGTAGAATACTATTGTATTTTGCAAATTTGATCGTAGTAAATCAACGTAAAATTTTACATTGTATTTCTTTTTCGTGTACTTTATCCTCAAAAAAAATTTCATCAATAGAAAAATCAAAAATATTAGATATTTTCTTCGCCTCTTCAAGAGTAAACTGAGTTTTTCCATTTTCCTTATTACGGTAAGCAACAACAGATATTTCAAGAATCTTTGCTAAGTCCTCCTGATTCAAATCAAATTTAACCCTCAGAGCTTTTAAATTACGCACTATTAAATCCCTCCCTCTCACAAAGTTCCTTTTATGTGTACTTTTTATTTTGTTATATTGTAGTTCCTTTTACGTGTACCGTCAATACAATTTTTACCACAAACAATACTTTTGTATTCAATAAAGGAACTTTTGTTTCTTTATTGTTAATTTTCTATATAATTGTATTGAGGTGAGTATTCAATGCGCGAACTTTTTGGTGATAGATTAAGAATTTTGAGAAAAGAAAAACGCATGACTCAAGAAGAGCTTGCAAAAAAATTCAATACTGGTAAGGCTTCTATTAGTAATTATGAAAATAATCTAAGACTACCAGATGCAAATACAATCTCTGGTTATGCTGATTTTTTTGGAGTAAGTGTTGATTATATTCTTGGCAGAACCGATATAAGGAGCCTAGAAGATAGTAGAATTGAAACTAAGGATTTTCATAACTTTGATATGGACGAGCTGCCAGACGAGGCTATTAAAGAAATTGAAAAGTATATTGAACTTATAAAATTGAAATATAAGTAGGATAAGACTACTAAAAAGTAATCAATACTCAAATTCTTTTATTAGATTTGAGTGTTTTTTATACAAAAGGTTATACTTCTGATACTGCTAATTATATTTTGAGGCAAACGAAACATCCCTATTCCATATGTTACTTTTAGAAGGGGCGGACGGATGATTAAATGAGTAAAAACAAAAATAAAGCAGCTAGAGAAAAAATAATAATAGAAAAATTTAGAAAACTGCAAAACCTTAATACTATAGTTACTATTCTCTTTGCATTCTTTTTACCTTTTATAGCAATTACTTTTTATAAGGTGACAGCACATCCGTCCCCTGCCGTAATTATAGGATTCTTTTTATTTTTTGCCTATAAAGTTCTATTGTTTCATGATAATCCACTAAAATTCCTTCTTCTCTGACAAAATTTATGTAGCCTGTAGGCTCACCTTTTAACCGAGGGAAAAGTTGAAAATGTAAATGATTTCTTTTACCATCACATATCGTACACATATATACTTTTTCTGCACCTATTATTTCTTTATGAAGTTTAATTATTGCATCTGATATTTTTAATATATGTACACCTAAATCAAGTGGCATTTCAGAAATATCTTCATAATGTTCTTTTGATACTATAATTGTCTGTCCAGTGGCTCTTGGATATTTTTCAAATTGACATCTTACTTTTTCATCTTCGTAGAATATTAATCCATCATCAGGAAATATATCTTCATGCTTAAAATTATGACACCCAAAACATATGCCATTTTCTTGTAACTCTCTTATTTTCAAACCCCTCTGTTTTAGCACTTTCTTATCATTTTCTGATAGCTCTTTAACATACAATTACTATACACTCCCTTTTATTAATTAAATAATAGTACATTAAACCCTAAAACCAATTCCCTAGTCAAAGTCCATTCATTCTTTCACATAACTTAGGGGTTACCATCTTCTTTATGTCGGTAATACTCTCCTATATATGAAATATTCTTTACATATTATATCATATTTTGGTAGTATTTAACTTAATAATATCATATATGTCAAACCCCATATAATAAGGATAAAATTGAACTCTATTCTAATCTTCCACTAAACTATTCTTCTACTAAAAAATAAAGACCGGGTTACCCGGTCTACGTTAACTAATACTTTAATAGTTACATTAAATTACTAAAATTTTCTATATATACTGTAGAATTTCTTACCGACTTTATTAAACTCCTACAATACTGGGAAAGGGACATGTTACTAACAAAAACGGACATATTGCTTCTGGAGTATCTCTTATTTATTATATATCCTTTCTAATTGGTGTGGAAAACAAAACGTCTTGCCTTAATAATCAAAATTAAAAAATATATTCTTTACCACTTCTAAACCATCTATGAATCCTTGTTTATAGATGGCTCTAAAATATTGTGAATCCGTCTGGTTTGTATTTTCTTCATATGTAAACATCAATTTTTTCTCTTCCTTCGGTAAAGCTTTCATTATTTTCTTAAATAAATCCCTGGAATCTTTCTTGAGTTTTTCAACTTCCTCATTCTGATTAATTATTTGTACCGCTATGTCATTTACTCTATCGATAATAAAATCATCAAAATAGCTGTTGAGATTTTTTGTCATTATATTCCCCCCTTTTTTTCACATTCTACAATGTATATGTAGCTGCATCATAATATTTCTTCGCAAAACTCATTACGGCAACCATACACTTAACTGAGACAATGCAAAAACTCAAAATCGTGTGCGTTTTTCTAAAAATACTTGATATTCCTAATTATAAAGTGCGGTTTTCGAAAAGTCAAGAAAAATTTTCCATTATCACACTTTTTATAATGTTTTTCATAAAACATGTTATAATAATGTTCAGAATACGCAAATGAGGTGAATTCCTACAAATGAGTAAATTCAATGAAAGACTTAGAGAATTAAGAAAAGATAACGATATGACACAGGCACAGCTTGGTGAACTACTAAATATATCACACTCAACAATCAATAGATACGAAAGCGGAATGCATGAACCAGATATAAACGCAATAAATAAATTAGCAAGTATATTTGAAGTAACAACTGACTATCTACTAGGAAGAACAAATATAAAGGAAATGACCATATTAGAAGGAGATGAAATTCCAGAAGAATTAAGATCGATAGGTATTGATTATATGGAAGTTGACAAAATGGCAAAGGAACATTGCATTACACCAGAGGACATACAGGAAATAGTTGAGACTCTTGGAAAGATACAAAAGAGAAATAACAACCGATAAGGTTGCTATTTTTTTGAGCAGACTTCTACTTCCTATCTATCAAACATCCCTAACTCCACCTCATTTAAATTATTTCTTTGGGGAAGGGGTCATGAGAGAAGGCCTTTATGATTTTATTTTTTATTGCCTTTCTAAAGTCAACATAAACGCTCGAAATAACTAATGACATTTAAAAATATCCACCTAAATCTCCCGAAGTTCCCTTACATTCTCAATACTATATGGTAGTCTAACTTTCTATTAGGCTTTTTAAAGCTTTATATAACTACCTAAGGTGATAACTCCTCCGTTCCCTGATACCTCCTCCTACTTTTTCTAATTGGTGTGGCAAACAAAACGTCAGACTGTGCTAAAAACCCAAGAATTGGTTAACATAATCCAAATGTATTATGATATAATCCACCTACTAGAATAAGAAAGGGTGGCAGAATGTGTCAGACAGAGTGTCAGGCCTTCATAATTTTATTATTGTACTGAAAAAGTCTCTTATCAACTTAAAGTTCAAGCCATGTACAGAACCATTAAAAAGTTTGCGTGTCAATTTCCATGTCACTTTTTACTCTGCCGAAAATATGAAATTATTAAAGCTTTATTCTAGCTCTACGTTATACATACCATAGTTCATTACTTCTATTTATTCCCATAAATTCCTTCATATTTTTAAAACTAAAAACAGGCCATATCAATGACCTGTTTTATCACAACCTATTATTATATACATTTTTTCTCAATAATATGTCCTATTTTACTGGGAAAGGGACATATTACTAACAAAAACGGACATATTGGTCCTAGGGTAGGTAGTTCTTATATATCATCTATCTAAATATTTTTATGAATATGATTTGTAATAATTCCTCATCTCTAGTAACAATGATATATTAACAATTCAACTTTTCAACCCTAACCTCTTTTTCTTCTTAAAACTCATTGTACTTTATATACCATTTTATAATTATAATGAGCCAGAATCATTTTATACATTGTATTGAGTTCTGAGCGTAAATTTTTTTACGCTCACTCATATATCATCTATGGTACTACTCTATTTTTTGAGTTTTATCAACAAACTCAAACACTGTTTTGATAATGAAAAGAGATGTTGCAGCCCTACCAATAAATCTTAAAAACAAATATAATGGATTTAAATTCTGAGAAATATTAAACAATGTCATAAAATCCCAAATAGATTGGTTGTTATTATTCATAAAATTCAATATATTTGAATTTGAAATAAATCTATAATAGATCATATAAGGAATGTTTAATACAAGTGAGACAAAAAGGATCTTTAATAATATCTTACTGTAGATAAAGGTTTTTATCTCATAAAAATTATATTTTAAACTTAGATATTTTTTATTTGAATTTAGTAAGCTTAAACTTATAAAGACAAACAAACTAAAAGAGGTAGCGTAGAATATTATAGACAAAGCCACTTGTATATGATACCGTAAAGGCCCACTATAGTAATCGAACCATCTAAAAATCTAAAAGAGAATATATGCTATCTATTGTTATAAGAAGAAATATTTTTGTAGAAAGAAATACTGTCCAATTTGATATACTTTCTTTTAGAATTCTTGCAATTGAGTATTTTTCATTTCTGAAAGTTAATTGATAACTAGTAATAATCCCCCCGTAAAATAGAGAAAATAATATAATATATAAAATACTAATAAATGTTTCTTTTCTAGTAGATATGTTAATGGTTATATATTTTAAATTACTTATAAACAAATACATTTTTACAGGCTTTATATAGAAATAAAACACAAATTCTATAATCACTAATAAAATTAGTAAAATTGAATATTTTGCATATTTTCTATCAAATTTGTAACCCGTAGACATTATATCACCCCTCTTATAAAAATAGATCAGCTAATAAATATTATACAAAATAATACCAAAAAAGTCAATAAATGCATGAGTTTTCATGCATTTATTGACTTTTAAAAACCTAAATAGGTTTTATTATAGTTGCATTTAATCTAGTTAGTAGCTTTTCAACAGAGTCCTTCGTTATTCCCTTTAATTTTAATGGTGTCTCCATAAGGTAACTTATATTCTTAAGTTCTTTATAACGACTCCAAGAACCTCTATCAGTATAGATTACTTCTATAATATCTCCTTGTAATCTAAATGGTTTTAGCAATATTTCGTTGTTTTTATTTTTGTAAATAAACCCTACTCCGGGGTCGTTTTTATGACCAGAATCAAATGTAAATTTAATATCATATTTTCTTCCCTTAACATCTGGAAGGTCATAGGTAAATTTTAACCATTCTTGATAAAGAGTTTCAAAATTTGGATCTAGAATTCCATTATTACCCACTTGACTCTTTATTTCTTCTAAAAATCGGAATGATTTTCCAGCAAAATTTTGCACTGAAAGGGCATTTGTATCATATATAAGTAATGCTCTCTTATTACTTCCCTTTCGCTGTTTATAGGCTCTTAAGTATATAGCACTAGTATTTGCCATTGCACTATGTATAAGTCCCATAGCAAAGGAAAAACATGCTAGTCCATTTGCTATTTTTACTCCTCTAGTACTTGTTACATTTAAATCGACTGAACTTACTGGTTCAAGCCCTCCAATAACTGCCCACCAATTAATGTCATAGTCCGCTTCAGTTTCTGGAGATTCTATATCATTCCAACCATCACCATGTATGAAATTATCAGGGTTTGATGTTTTAGTCTTAAATGGTACATGTAAAGGATAAGTTGAATTATCAATTTTTAAATATCCACAAGCAGGATCATAAGGATGTATTGAAACTTGTTCCCATTCACCTAAATATGTTATTTCAAGCTCGATACTTCTTGAATCTTCAAAAACATAGTAGCCACTTCTAGATCTTGAACCACTTATATGAATTCCCTCTTTATCGAAAATATACATACCGTAATTATTATATTCATCTGTATGCCATTTTCTTACCAAGTCAGTAATATCAATATCCGTACCGTTATACCAACTAGAACGCCTAATGGTACCTTCACCATGACACTCATCTTTGTCAAAATATTCGGGCCTTACTGATGACCAACCTCTGTAGCTTTCTATTCTATATACTCCAATTTCTTTTTCTCCAGCGGAAGGCGATTTAAGGTTTGGATCAAGTTTTAAAACGGCCTTTTTTATTATGGCATTTCGAGGTAGTTCGTCGAAATCAAACTTTATTCCAATCCCATAATCATCATCATCATATGTTCCTATGGAAGCATCATACTTAGACCTAATAGAACCATTTTCTATTCCTTGTACTTCCAAATGAATCTTTTCTAATTCGTACCAAGTGAACTTTCTATATACGGAGTTAACAGCTGATTCTCCACCTTCAATAACAAATTTTAGTCCATAACTTCCTTGTTTATTCATGCGTACGCTTACGTGAGCTGGATTTGTTCTGTTCTCATCTAGAGGTGATTCTGGATCAGAGTCAATTGGATTACCTTGTTCATCATATACAACTACATTGTAACTTGAACTTGAATCTGTCCCAATATTTTTTATCATAATCTCAAAATCAACTTCATCTCCAACTATGAACTTACCTGACACAGGTGTTATTGATGTTATCCGTAAATCTGCTTTTGTTATAGGCATATTATAATCTCCTTTTTATTAAATTTTCACATAATCATTTAAGTTTGATATGTCATTTTCACTAACTATGCAGTACTCGATGTATAGATATTTTTAAGTTATATAAACGTCTTAATTTCAATTTAAATTATTTTTTCTACCTCAAACTTAGCTTCAAATCTCTTTTAGCTAACCCATATTGTAGCTCTTTCTATAAGCCGTTATAAAATAAGTACATCTATCGAGTGTTTAACCGCTTAACTTCTTGCGGTTATATAAGCAAAATTTATTTTAAGATGCAAATCTACTTTATAGATTTTTTTAGTAACTTTTTAACTATATTCAATTTTTAATTATAAAAAGTAACGCACCGGTTTGTTTTCTTTTTACAATTCATAGTATACTATACTTTTTTTGGAAAAACCGGTTGACTTCCGGCATTTTTCCGGCACACTTCCGGCAGCTCATATCCTAGTCTACTTTTAACATAATAGTGAGAAATTCTTCCATCTTCTATATGTCAAAAGAACGTTTCTATCTCCATGTTTCAATAACATTTCAAATGAACCGCCCGAAACTGCTGAAAAAGTTCTGTTTTTCTAACTGGAGAAGGGGACATGTTTTATCTCTACAACATAAAAGACCCAATCCAAGATTGGGTCTTTTATCAGTTTGAAAATATAACTTTAATATTTGTAATATCTTAATTACTTCTTTAAATACAAATGTTATCGCCATATGAGTAACTGCTATAAAATAATAAACTATGTTAAAGGTGATATTTCTATAATCTTAACGTAAATTTTTTTAGAATTAATTTGCATTTAATGCAATTTTTATATTAAATCAGATTACTTCTGTTATTCATTTTCCGTATCAATTCTAGAATTTGCAACACTTTTAAGATTTACAATATGTCCTGGAATACTGGGAAAGGGACATATTACTAACAAAAACGGACATATTGGTCCTGGGGTAGATCTTTTTTTATCATATATTGTAATGTTACGTATATAAAACTATAGGCTTGATATTATCTCCAAAAATCTGTTTAATGAATCATGCTGATTTTTGTCGGCGTTCATATCTATTTTCTCTTTTATAATTTCTCTCTTTTCATTAAAATTCAATTTTCTAAACACCTCTCTTAAATTTTCATTATCTTCTTCCAACCAAACCTCAATCTTATCGTCAATTATAATAAGCTCATCATCACTAAAATCAGTTATTCTTCTAAATTTATCTCTGGTTCCTTCAATATCACCATCAGAATCTGTTATCATTAGCAACTTACTATTTTCACCTATACTATTTCTAACATTAGCAGCAACTCTCGCAACACTATATTTCCCCATTGCAGCAATAATACTAATATTTTTTTTCTTATTTTCTCTTTTAAGTATTCGTTTAGATAACAATGATAGAATGAGCTGGTCTACTTTTCCCTCACATATAATTGTGAGATCTCCGTAAACACTATCATCATTACTCACAGTTAATAAGTTATTATCTGCAAGATCAAAAGCGAAGTGACTTATTTCACTTTCGTCTTTGTCTACAGTATCATGTACAACAACTTTTTTAACCGGATAATACGCTGTACCTTCTTCTGCTGCCTTCCTAATTTTTGTACTCAATACTTGAGTAAAACCATTTTTTCCTTGAAAACAGGCTTCAATATCATCTCGGTCAAATAGGATTACATTTACTGTTTTTCCATATAAAAGTGCATCGACGGCATCTTTGCTAAATCCAGACATTGATATAAATATACCGATAGTTCCTATTAGTTTTCCATCTACCTTTCCTTTAAACTCGTATATTTTGGATGCTGGTAGCTCATCTTTATGCCATTTTGCTTCTAATAAATATATATTTTGTCCAAACATGAAAGATCCATCAATTTGTTCACCTTGAGTTTTATAACTGGTACGCGGTGATAACTTTTCTTCACTCAGCATACTATTTAGAAGTCTTTCAAATTTAAAGCCTCGATTCCTATACCAAAATGCATCAGCCTCTGCAGTTGCATTAGTCAATGCCTTATATTTTTCTTTTAACGTCATACTGTATACCTCATGTTTATCAATATTAGTAAGTCTAAGGTTTTTTTGGTTCTTTTAAACAATAGGTTCTATTTGCTCAACAAAATCTGCATCGTGCACTATTGATCTAGATCCTAAAATATCATTTAGAATATTTACACATGCTACATCTGATTCATTAGTCAACGTTTTGACATACTCATATGCACTTAATGGTTTACCTTTCACAGTGTCTAAAGTATACTCTGAATGAGCATCTTCAAAATTCTTAATATGTACATATCTTCTTGCTAATTCATTACAATCTGCATTTGATCTTTCAATTTGTTCCCATATTGTACTGTTAATTGACCATGACGAGTTTCTATTTCCATTTTCATTGAATCTAGTATCACAATCATGTACAACATGGTGTCTTATTTTAAAATGAGTTAATATTTTCTGATAAAATACCATGTTATTCTTCGAACCAGTATTTAATACATATAAGTTGTGATTATCATAGAAATTATCTAGTAAATACCTAAAGACAACTGCCTCAGTATCTCCTTCAACTAATAATACATCATCTGCATAAAATGCTTCACATACATAAGGGTTGAATCTATTTACCATCTGAACAAAATCTTTATTCTCATCAGAATGAAAAATGTTGTGCCCAACTTGATGTGTCTCTGTATTTTCTGCTCCATCTTTAACAATTCTTACTAATGATGAGTGTGGCTTTGAAATGTCAATCATAATTGGCGAATGAGTTGCACACATTACTTGAAATGGACTATTTTCAGCTACATCATACAATTCATCTCTTAATGCCTTTGATGCTTTAGGATGCATAAATAATTCTGGCTCTTCAAATAGAATAATAAACTCCTTTTTTTCTGATGTTCCTTCATTTTTGAGGAACGTAACAAAATTAAAAAGAGCTTGTCTGATTATCCCATGTCCATGTTGATCAAATGTTTCTTTCCGCTCTAAGCCATCCCTGATAATATCAATTGAGTGATTGGTTTTAAAAGCCTTTATTACGTCAATTTTTTCTTCATCTTTTTGTGAGATCTTAAGGTTTAAATTTGGAAACACTTTGTTGAATCTGGAACTAATTCTTTCATTATAATTCGTTATTTGCTCAGAGCCAGTTATTAAGCTTTGCAAATCACTTATTTTCTGTATAGCTTCCCGATATTCAACTCCATATTTTTCTTCAATCTTCTTTAGATATTCTTTTTCGATAATCTCGTTTACTTTCTTTTCAAAGGACTCTGGAGTTTCAACAGCATTAATTAATATTGATTTAGGTGCATACTTAGTAAATAATGTATCTAATCCACCAAAACCATTGATTACGTAATCCCTAACTCCTTCTTCTGGATTATAAGTATATTTCTTAAACTTCTTGTCGATTTGATTCCAAACTTTTTTTATTCTAATTGTGTTGTTAGCAGGATCAACCCACTTATTGATCCAATTTGGCTCTTGGTTAAAATCAGTGTTTTCATCATCTATATCTTCTTTTATGAATTCACCAATTATTTCAATTTTATTTTTGGGATCATAATTATAAAAGTCAGTTTTTTGAGACTTTTGAGATGGATTTACAAAGAATTCATATGCACTTAAAAATGTTGATTTCCCAACATCGTTTTGCCCAATTAAGAAAATAATATTGGAGTTGTTAAGCTCAATAATATTTTTATCACCTTGTAATCCTCTGAAGTTTTTTATAGTTAATTTGCTCAATTTCATTCTTAGACGTCACCCCTTATCTTGCTATTTTATTCATTCAAATTCACAAAAATATTGCGAACTCTGGTCTGTATTATGGTATACAACGTTCCCATAATTCTTGATGCAATTTTTCAACTTCCTCTTAGGTTATAAGTCGTGTCGGGAACTGCTGTGTTATGTAAAGTAGCTTTAGTTACTTCACCAATTTAAAATCATTATCAAATATTGTTCCTATATTCTTACCATGAGATTTTGCATATCTTAAAGCTATGTAAGAATCTCTAAGACAATTACCAACTCCAATTGAAAACTCTAAATAATTATCATGGGCTCTGATATAATTAAGAATTGTATTAACTTCGAACTCATCTTTCTTGCATATTATGCCATCTGCTCCGCTAAAAATAATTTCAAACTCATTATTAATTAAGTATTCTGTAATAGATTTAATCATCAACTTAACTTCATTATTAATATTTTTAAGTCTTATCTCATCATTATTCATAAAACTATTCTCAATTTTAAGTCCTATGTCATCTCCATCAATATAAGCATACTTCATAATTATCCTCCTATTAATTCGTATTAAGATCATCTGAAAGCTCTTTTGCTTCTCTAAATGTATCAACAACCTTATTACTAACTTTCGTTGCCTTCAACTTTCCTTTTGTTCCCATAACAGTCCAAAATTCACCTTCTAATATCAGTATGTCTTTATATTTTTTAACTAACAATTCACTTGTTCCATTCCTTTGATTTAAATCAAGAGAATTATTATCTTTTTGAGAATAAACATAAACTATTCCGTAAATGTTACTCTTTTCTTCAAATTTTAGTTCCTCACTATAGGAATAGTTTTGATATTTTTCAGTGAATGTTTTAATGCTAATATTCAAAAAATCTTGGTTAATTCTTAATCCTATTTCTCCAGCATATTCCTTTTTCATTTTGATGTCTAATGACTCGTAGGTACCAAACCACGTACCATTTAAATTAATTCTATATAGTATTTTACTTAAATATGGTATTTTCCATCCCATTTTAAAATAAAACCACCACCATAGGGTAAGCAAAGTTGATACTTTTATAGAACTAAAAATGCTATTTCCAATTTGGTTATTGACCTTTAAATAACTTAATATAAAAGTTCCTAATGTGCTAACAAAATAAGAAATTAATACTATACGTTTATGCTCTTTATTTTTCATCTTTTTCTCCTTAAATATTTTCTAAATCTATCTCATATAAATTGTTTATTCTCACTACTCAACACTTAAATATCCATTCTTTAGATTGCAAATGAACACCTATAGCATTCACAAAAGTACTCTTTTATTACTATTTAATCAATCACTAGCTATATTATTTATACAAATTTCGTCAAATCCCTTTGCCTATTTTGTCGATTTTTGTTTAAGTCAATGGAGAACTACATGTAATAGGATTCCAAGGGAGTGATTTGAAGTAACCCCTTTTTAATTCACCAAAGATCAGAGGTTCAGTATTGAAAAGTTGAATTACTTAAATTTCTAATCAATTTTAAATAACTGTATATCTGACATATGTTTATGACAAGTGAAATTTCCTCCATTTTTTAATGGATTAGCGAAGTGAACCATTTACGTGGATAGGTAGGGTAGGTATGGTAGCCTAATATTTTGGCAAAAGCCTTATTAATAAAGCTTTCCTTAAGGCAATGTATCCATGCCTATAGAGGCTCCATGTCAATGGCAATCCATTTAGGTTCTCAATTAATGCGTAGTGGCCTTTTCAATTATCAAATACAACATATTGCCAATATGTCTCAAATACGATTTTAATCAATATTTTTCTACTATTTTCTTTAACTCTGTGCATATAAAAAAACAGGCCAAAATTCTGACCTGTTTTCTCATAACTTATTATTATATGCAATTTTCTCTAGCAATATGTCCGTTTTTTACCCACACTTAGAATACCCACAACTCCTACACATCACACATCCGCCTTCATGCTCTACTTTATTACCGCACTCAGGGCAAGAATTCATTGTCTTACCTTCATCTATATGCTCATCAACACCTATCGTCAGCTCATTGTTACACATATCTGAAAGGGTGCAAAGAGAGCAATTATCTAGGCATTTTGATTCTTCTCCGTCTTCTATTTCTTGAGCTATATCTTCGATGTTTTGATCGTCTGTTACTATGCTCATGTCCATTACCTTTTCTAGGGTTCTACCTATGGCATCGGGGCAGGATAGTACGTTTATACCGTTATTTCCTTTACCTCTTTGTCTTAGGGTTGAATGGCATCTTATACCCTTTAGCTGTTCTATTATTGCTTCGGCGCTAATTCCTGCGCGTAATGAGATTGATATAAGTCTACTTGTTGCTTCGCTTTGGCTTGGGCAGCCGCCTGCTCTCCCAAGGTTAGTAAATACTTCACAGATACCCTGCTCATCATAGTTAGCTGTTATGTATAGGTTTCCACATCCTATTCTAACTTTATCAGTGATTCCCATGGTTGTCATTGGTCTTGTTCTTGGAACTATTCCATTAACCTCTCTTGTAGTTACTTCTTCCTCTTTAGTTTCCTTTAATTTACCTATGTTTAATACCTGTCCGTCTCTGCTTCCATCTCTATATATAGTAATTCCTTTACATCCTAGCTTATATGCAAGTATGTAGGTCTCACCAACTTCTTCCTTGGTAGCATCATGCTTAAAGTTTACTGTTTTTGATACAGCATTATCTACATTGTTCTGAAATGCTGCCTGCATCTTGATATGCCACTCTGGTGAGATATCATGGGATGTAACGAAAATTCTTTTTATATGATCAGGTATTTCCTTAATTTCCTGTATACATCCTTGTTCTGCTACCATCTCCATTAACTCTTCTGAGTAGATACCTTCTCTTTCAAGGCATTCTTTAAACAGTGGATTTACTTCTATAAGCTTATCGTCATCCATAACATTTCTATAGTAGCAAAGCGCAAATAATGGCTCTATACCGCTTGATGTTCCCGCTATGATACTTATAGATCCTGTTGGTGCTATTGTAGTGGTTGTACCGTTTCTAAGCTCTATATTCTTGTCTTTAAATATGCTTCTATCGTAGTTAGGGAACACTCCTCTTACACTTGCAAGCTGTATAGATTTTTCATTAGATCTCTTATCTATAAATTCCATAACTTCATTTGCAAGCTTTACACCTTCAGGAGAATTGTATGGTGTTCCTAGCATTACAAGCATATCTGCGAAGCCCATCACACCTAATCCTATTTTCCTGTTTGACTTAGTCATTTCTTCAATTTCTTTTAATGGGTATTTATTTACTTCTATTACATTATCTAAGAAATGTACTGACAAGTCTACTACTTCACCTAATCTTTCATAGTCAACTTTCGCTTGCCCATCTATCGTTTTTACCATTTTAGATAAATTTATTGATCCTAAGTTGCATGATTCATAGGGTAATAGAGGCTGCTCACCACATGGGTTAGTACTTTCTATCTCTCCAACCTCTGGTACAATATTATCCCTATTTATTCTATCTAGGAACACTATACCCGGCTCTCCATTTGTCCATGCCATTGAAACTATTGTATTAAATACCTCTGTAGCATTTAGGCTTCCTACTACTTCTTTTGTTCTTGGCTCAAGTAAATTATATTCACGGTTTTCTTCTACGGCCTTCATAAACTCTTCTGTAAGTCCAACACTTATATTAAAGTTGTTTAATTCATCGTTGTTTTCCTTACACTTTATGAATTCCACTATATCAGGATGATCTATACGAAGTATACCCATATTTGCTCCACGTCTTCTACCACCCTGCTTAACGGCTTCTGTTGCCGAATTAAACACCTTCATAAAGCTAATTGGCCCTGATGCAACTCCTCCAGTTGAAGCTACTGTTGAGCCCTTTCCTCTTAGTCTTGTAAAACTAAAGCCTGTTCCTCCACCACTTTTATGTATTAATGCTGCATTTTTTACTGCTTCAAATATTCCTTCCATTGAGTCTTCTACCGGTAAAACAAAACAAGCAGATAATTGTCCCAAATCTCTACCTGCATTCATGAGGGTTGGTGAGTTTGGAAGAAATTCAAGGTTAGTCATTATTTCATAAAATTTTTCTTCAATATTTTTAATTTCTCCTGATGTAGTATACTTTTCCTCTGCAGTTGCTATATATTTAGCTACTCTTCGAAACATATCTTCAGGAGATTCAATTAAGTTTCCTTCTGTATTTCTTGCCAGATATCTTCTTTCAAGTACTGTTAGTGAGTTTGCTGATAGTTGCATGTTCCACCATCCTTGTCTATATTTGGTATTGTTTTCTTTTAGAGTACACTATATATTGTACCACCATCTGTTTTTATAGTCAAAGAAAAAAGATGGTACATTAGCACCATCTTTTTCTAGGCTATTATTTTAAGAATATCCTCTATAGTTTCCTTTGTAAATTCACCTTTTCTGTATTTACGCTTAGCCACTATTATGTCGATTTGATTGCCATTACTCATTACTTGTTTTATAAGATTTGGAATTTCAACAAAAGCTCCAAGTTCTTTAAATTCACCATCTAGAAAAAGGAATGTAGGTATTTTGGGTTTTCCATCAACTTTATAATCATTAAGATATTCTTCGTTTCCTTCTCTTGATACAATCTTCATCTCGATAGCTTCATTTAGATCACAGATTTTTTTCAATGCGGGAAGGTTTATTACACAATCTGGGCACCATATTTCAGCAAAGACCAAGACTCTAATCTCTGTATCAATTGACTGTATTTTAGCTAGCAAATCATCCTCAAGCTCTATTGTATTATATATTTTTGATATTTTTTCTATATAAGCTCCATCATCATGGGTCATGAATTCTTCAAAACATATTCCGCTATTATATAGGTCTTTAATGTCCACTTTCATCCCCCTTTTGTATTACATATAAGTTAATTATATCTAACTTTTTTTTATAATACAATTTTATGTCAAGCTTGTCGCATCTATTACTACTATTGATTTCTACTAACTTTTCAGGAATGAATTCCATTAATTACTAATTATTTTTTCGTTTCACTATATTATAAATCACAATCTACAGTCAATAATTATATAATAAAAAACCCGTAAAGAAATTTTTCTTTCGGGTTTTTTTATTATACAAACCGGCAACGACTTACTCTCCCAGGCAGTTGCCCACCAAGTACCATCAGCGCTGAAGAGCTTAACTTCTGTGTTCGATATGGGAACAGGTGTATCCTCTTCGCTATAGCCACCAGATTTTTCGCCCCTAGGCGAATAAATTTCGTTAATTTTTGACCCAAGATAAACTACCTTCGGTATTTATTAACT
>JMSU01000138.1_pt1 | contig 34023 bp, 33 predicted proteins | sample 179011 | NCBI WGS metagenome assembly JMSU01 (sample SAMN02769580, study PRJNA246767) | bioreactor metagenome | isolation source: Culture-1 Bioreactor ArsB derived from microbial biomass from the upper 2 cm... | place: Germany: Bremen | collected day 87 after inoculation
TTTATTTTAACCTTTGTAAAGGTTAACTACTTTATAATACATTTACTCAAATAATAAATACTTTCCTATAAGATAAAAAACTTCACTACATCATAGTGTTACACATACATCATAAATTATTATGCATTATTCGTCAATGTTTATTCTGTTTTGATATTGACATTCATTATCATTTAATATATAATATTTTTAAATAAACAATCAAAATCAAGGAGGTTACTCTATGAGTATCGTATTAATTGGTGGTCATGACCGTATGCACCGTGAATATAAAACAGTCTGTAAAAAAGCTGGTCACAAGTTAAAAGTATTTACCCAAATGTCGGCTGGATTAAGTAAAAGTATTGGCAATCCCGATGCCCTCTTAATCTTTACCAGTACTGTATCCCATAAGATGGTAAACATAGCCAATAAAGAAGCTAAGAAAAAGAATATACCCGTCGTGAGATGTCATTCCAGCAGTATCCAAGCCTTAAATAATTCTATAAAAGACATTGAATCTACGGTCTAAAAAGGACTAAGCAAGTCTTCTATTAACCACTGACTTGCCTATTGCCCTTCCTTTTTTCTTCCATAACATTTATTATCAATGTAGGTATTTTAAAACTCAAACTGTATGGATTTATAAAGATATAATTGTATGATTAGCTTTCTCACAATGAATGTCCATCAATTGATCATTAACTTTCAATCGACAAACACCGTCTTTGTTGCTTTTAATACACACTTCTTCCACTTGATTATTATACCATTTTGCACTAATTTCAAAACCGCCTCTAGCTCTTAAACCTTTAAATGAACCGTTGCTAAGTTCTTCTGGAAGGGCAGGTAGTATTTCGATATAATCATTATGAGATTGAATCAACATCTCACATACAGCAGCTGTGAAACCATAATTGCCATCAATCTGAAATGGTGGATGACTACTTAGCCCATTACGAATTAACGAGTGCTTGAAGAATTTCATCATCATGTCTTTGGTTCTATTTTGGTCTCTTAAGCGTGCATAGAGAAGCATCACCCAAGCACAACTCCAACTTGTATGTCCTCCACCATTGGCTATACGGTCTTCTAAGGATTGATGATGGGCTTTGATTAATTCTGTATCATGGTCACAATCCACGCGATGACCTGGGTAGAGACCACACAGATGCGATACATGGCGATGACCGTCATCACAGTATGTTTGATCATCCCACCATTCGCCCAGTTGACCTTTGGCATTAACCTTAAGAGGGTATAATTTTTCTCTTGTTTCTATTAATAATGTTAAAAACTGCTCATCTTTAATATCTAAAATTGCCATAGCATGTATACAATCTGATAGAACTTGCCACATAATATTCATATCCATAGTAGATGCCTTCGTTATAGAAGATACGCTGCCATCCTTCATTTTATAAGCATTTTCTGGTGAGGTAGATGGTGATGTTACCCTATATCCTGTTTTCACATCTATATAAGCCCAATCTAAACAAAATTTAGCTGATTCTTGTATGATGGGAAATATTTCTCTTAAATAATCCATATCTTCTGTAAACAGAAAATGTTCATAGAGATGTGTCGCTAACCATGGTCCTCCCAAAGGCCAAAAAGCAAACTGTGCATTACCGCTAACTGGAATGGATAATCGCCATAGATCTGTATTATGATTAGCTGTCCAACCACTACACCCTAGTGCCTTGGCTCCATTAATACCAGAAATGGATAAATCCCTCACAAGTCTCACGAGAGGTTCATAGCATTCTGACAGATTAGCTACATCTACAGGCCAATAATTCATCTGTGTATTAATGTTAATGGTATAATTGCTTGACCAAGGTGCTTGGATCATACAGTTCCATATACCTTGCAGGTTTGTGGCTTGAGAACCTTCTCTAGATCCACTTACAGTCAGATATCGGCCCAATTGAAATAGTTGTTCAATTAATCGACCATCTAGTTTTTCTTTATCCTTCATACCTAAGATACGTTGGTCCGTTGGTAAGCTAGAATCAGAATCATCCAACTGTAATTGAACCCTATCCATAAATCCTCTGAAATCAGCTATATGATCAGCTTTTATTTTGCTGTAGCCTTTTGCCATTGCTTTCTCTATGATACCTTCACAAAGCCCAAGTGGATTTTTAACTTGGCTGTTAGGTGGTGTGAAAGGGTCAATAAAATTTGTTTTACATGCAAAGTACAGTGTCATATAGGACCCATGTTGAATATCCAAGTTATTATTATTGGTAAATACAACACCATCTGTGTCGACTTTAACTAAGGTTGCGAAAGCTATACCTTTTTCATCATCTTTGTAAATAATCGGTTCTTCTTTTGTATCATAGACAGGGTCTACATGAATAGGTGCTTCTCCTTGACAAATGAGGTAATCCCATGGAGCAGAAACTGTATGCTTAAGGAAACTCTCAACCGTTACAACGCAATTAAGAGCACCAATACGACTGACTTCAATATGTACAGCTAGTAGATCATCCACTTTAGTACAAAAATATTCTCTGCTATACGTCACATCACCATACATATAACTTACATAACTGATACCTTCTACCATATCCAATTCACGTTTATAAGCATCTATTCTACCCTTATGTTTAAAATCAATTAACACGTTACCCATAGGTAAGTAATTCTGTGACCAATGACCTAACATATGTGTATTTATGTATTCGTGGGCTTCTACATATTTTTCTTCATCTATAAGTTTCCTTGCTCTTGGCAAATAATCTGTAATATCAAAACTTGAATCATCAAGTGGTTTACCAGACCATAGGGTATCTTCATTAATCTGTATAATTTCTTTATTTGCATGACCATAAACCATGCCCCCTAGGGAGCCATTACCAATAGGTAATGCTTCTTCCCACTTTTTTGCAGGATCATGAAATGTAAGATACGATTTGCTCATTTATTATTCCTCCATCTTCCATTCTTCTACTTTCTATTTTCCTTGAAGTCTTTTATGTACATGGACTCTTTTCTTGTTCAGCACGCTATGACTTACTATTATTGTACCTAATTTACCTCTATTGAAAATAGTATTATGTTGTGGTAACATGGACTTATGTTGAATAATCATTATGACTATATTAGCCATTTAACCCTAACGAATACGGAGGATTTTTATGTATACATTAGATCCCTATGACCATCAAAGTGAATGTAATCTTGATCTACGTTTCTGTGCCTGTGGCTATGAAAGTTGTATACCTGACAACACAGTCGGACCCAATGTTCCCGATTATTATACCCTCCATTTTATTATTGATGGTTGTGGTTGCTATCAATCCCCAACTAAAAATTATTATCTTAAAGCAGGTGAGGGATTTATTCTTTATCCTCATCAAATTTCTTACTATACTCCAGATACGCATAATCCTTGGACTTATTACTGGATTAGTTTTAAGAGTAATAAAGCTCATACACTTCTTGAAGGTATTTCCACACCATCAAAACCCATTTTTCATCATCATGAAGCCTCTATGCATCTTGCTAAAACCATTTATCAATATTCGAAAGCTTCCATCCCACTTGCATTGAAAGATTATCAATTTCTAAGCTATCTATATGCTTTATTCTATCAACTAAAGCTCCCTAATCGCGGAACAACCTTACCTAAAACGCCTCAACAACGCTACTTAGATTATGCCCTCTCCTATATAAGTCAGTTTTACCAAAAGCCATTAACCATTCAAGAAATTGCTGAATATGTTCATATTGATCGTACTTATTTGTACAAGCTTTTTAAAGAATCCTTTGGCATATCACCTAAAGCCTATTTAATCCAATACCGAATAAATAAGGCTTGCTACTTATTAGAACATACTGAGATCCCCATAAAAGAAGTAGCAAAAGCTGTGGGTTACGATGATTATTCTCTGTTTAGCCGAATTTTCAAGAAACAGAAGGGAGTATCCCCCCAATATTATCGAAATCACTTATAGGTCATATCATTGGGCACACTCTGCTAACCCCATAATTTCTTCTTAAGGTCAACGTTTCTATAGGATTTGCATCATATATTCTGCAAAAAACGCTGATACTGAACTGGATATGAGATGTGATGGTTTTAGAAGTTCATAGATTGTATCACCTAGTTGGTATCCCTGTTCCTCTATTTCATCAATGGCTTCTTGAATCTTACCTTCTAATTGTTCTTCATTCCCTTTAAAATAATAAATAGCATACTTGCCTTTTGGAAGTGTAACGATATCCATCCCTTCAAAAGTATGTTCCCTGTCACACTCGATATAAATCTCTGATCCCCCTAATGCTAACTCACTAAGGTCTGACCTTGGATGGGCTAACATCAAATTATTTTCATATAGAATATTAGGCTCATTATCCAACTTAGATTTGACCTCTTTTATACCTATTCCATTAGAAAAATTCACTCTGCCAAAATAACAATATTTCATATCATCCATATCTTTAATAAGCCATTTGTTTCTCTGTTCTTTTTCATAATGTGCTGTACTTAGTTTCTCTTCTAATAGTCGCTTAACTCTTGTTAACTTCTTGATTTCAGCATCTACATAAACTTTACTTTTTACAAGTAAATCCGTTAAATCATCTAAGTCTTGGTTGTTAAGACTTTCTTTAATTTCCTTAATAGGCACATTCATTTCTCTTAGTAATTTAATGGTGCTTAATACATAATAATGCTCGAAATTATAATAACGGTATCCATTTATATCATAGAATGGCTCAATTAAACCGATTCTATCATAATAGCGAATGGTATGTTTTGACGTATTTATCATAAGTGACATATCACTTAGACTAATCTTTACTTCCATTATAAAAAAACCTCCTCCTCTGATACAAGAAGCTATAATCTTATTATTATATCAAACAGATAAGATTATAGCTTCATCATCATTATATAAGTTTTCTCTTTCATTTTGCAAGGCTTTTAATCTCTTTCACAAGAAATGTATGCTTTTACATATGTTCTAGGTGGTATTCGAAAAGTATAATTTTATATACCCATTTTAGAAACTTTAACATATATTAATTATGAGTACAATTCTGTGGAGGTTATTATGTTTCAGCAAAACATGTTTCAGCCAAATTCCTTTCAACAAAACATGCAACAAAACAACATGCACCAACACAACATGCCCTTTCAGCGCATTAACGATAAGCAAAATCTCAAATACTATGAAGATAAAATGATTATGGTCCAGTCCGAACCAGGCTTTACCCACCTATTCCGTTTAACTGAATGCAAAAAAGACAGTATTATCGGCATTATGTTTACAGGTATGGATTTTGAACCTGTTAAAATCCCCTTAGATAATATTAATTGTTTCTACGTAGCTCAATCGGATTATGAGCGAATAAACGCCCATTAACTACATACAGCGTACTAAAAATAACATTATGTATGACTGTGGTATAAGATTCTTTTTACTTCCTGATTCCTTACAGGCGATCTTTGTAAAAGAAACTTATACCACTTTTTTATCTAGCTCATTTATCTTATATTTATATCATTCTTACTGAATCACGTTCTATAATCTGTACATTCATATAATAACGCTCACCACTGGCACGGTTATCATCAATCAGGTCTAACAGCTTCGTAGCTCCCTTCTTACCCATCTCATCAACTGGGCGGTTCACCGTTGTGAGCCTGGGCGTTAGATAACCGGCAAACATACTATCATCATAACCCATAATGGATATATCCTCTGGAATACGTAAACCTTTCCTATTCACAGCATTAATGGCTCCCATAGCCATCTCATCATTACTACAAAAAACGGCTGTGGGTACTTCATCACGCTCTAGAAGTTCCATCATAGCAAGGTAGCCACTCTCTGTACTGTAGTCCCCAATAACCATAAAATCATTATTAAGTGGTAAATTATAGCGACTATGGGCATCTACATATCCTTGTTTTCTGATCTCAGCAGAGCGAAAGCCTTCCTTTCCCTCTATAATCCCAATCTTTCGATGTCCCTTTTGAACCAAATACTCCGTAGCTCGAAACACACCGGTTCTATCATTAATGAGAATGTTGCATACAGGCATCTCTACCTCTCTATTAAGAACCACCATTGGAATTTGCCGCTCATGAACCGCTGTGATAAAGGCATCATCTCCTGTGCTTTGGCTCATAATCACAATGCCATCAAAATTCTTCTTACTAATCAAATTAAAATTACGGTAATCATCAATACCTCGAACCATTAGATTATAATCGTCCCTAATAACACTGTTAACGCTTCTTACCACATCATAAAAAAAGGATACCGCTGTACCTTTATCCATGGTGGTAAAAAACAATCCAATATTATAAGAACGGTCTAGAACCAAACTTCTGGCACTCACATTAGGTGTATAACCTAACTCATTAGCTATATCGCGTATTCTTACCTTGGTTTCATCACTAATGGACTTACTATCATTCAAAGCCCTCGACACTGTAGAATGGGCTACTCCCGCCACTTTAGCAATATCTTTTATGGTCACACTCACTTTGCTCACCCTATTCTTCATAGTCTTCTCCATCACATAATGCTATGTAGTATTCCTGCATTCACATATTCATTCATCTATTTTACATCCTAAATTATCTGGTTAAAATTTTCACGAGCTTTACTTATTGTACCATAGCACCATCTAATATGTCCATTAAAGATAGCTATACATAAATCATGTATCTAGGGTTTCCCCATTATAGATTTTCTGTACCCTTTCTCAACTGCTCAAGTGTACTTATAATCACCTTATAGCCTTCTTCTATAGAATCTACCCTATCAACTGCTGATTCAATAGGGCATGCTCCTGTACCTGTTCTATTCATAATGTAAGGTACAACCTTTTCATAAACCACGTTCAAGGCATGTTGATTGGCTAAGGCTAAAGCCTTCTCACTAATAATTGGTGTTATTACCTTATGAGCCTTACATTTAATGGCTAGAACCATAGCACCTTTTCCTATAATCTTATCCTTGATTGTAATAGGGGAATAACTCGCATTCAACCCAATAAAATCCATAAGCGGCTTTACACCCTTATCTTTTGAACTGAAAACAACTTCCCCTTTATATTCAACTATACATGTAAACACACTGTTCTTTATCTGATTAATCTCCTTATTGCATTTATGTGATAATTCAGTTTCTCTCATAGCGCACCTCACTGTCTATTATTATCTTCTATCTATTTTATCCATTATTACCATTTATCTATTATTGTACCATAATCATACCACATTGTAACCCGCTAAGTATGCTTAGTCTATGTTTAGATTCTTAAAGAAGTATGGTCAACTTGAGGCAAATAAATACGCCTTCTTTTGTAATTTAAAAAACTGTCTCTTTTAGCATCCTTAATCGATCAATATGAATAGCTAAATAAGCTAACTCATCCTCAGATATCATAATTCCTAATCCTTGTTCTATATGCTCCTTTAGCATCATTGCTACCTTATATGCATGGTGAAGTTGCACCTTAACAACACCTTTTAGTGGATTAATTAGTTTTTCTTCCTTTGATGAACGGTAGATCAGTCCCTTCAGATGATTAATTAAGCGATTATAAGCCATGGACTTGACATCGAAAGTATACTGTATTTCTCTTTCTATCATTTCCATCAATTCTTTAATCAGACGTGTAATCTTCACATTCTCTGTAACAGCCTTCCGTTGTTTGGCAGCATTAAGATGCCAGGCAATAAACCCAACTTCACTGCTTGTAATATCTAGTTTCAGATTCTTTTCAAAAAGCTGTCGTCCAATTTCTGCTAGGGCATATTCCTGTGGATACAGATTCTTGATTTCATAAATAAAAGGATTGCTAATCTCCATACCCATACGCAATCTTTCAATAGCAAAGCTAACATGGTCTGTTAACACCAATAGTAATTTGTGACTGAGGTTACCCAGCTCTTTTTCTGCTAGGGTAATTAGTTCTGCGCATGTAGCAAGAACCTTAGAATCGATTTCACTTAAGTATCTGATATAGTCATCCTTAAGTTTTTTTTCATAAGCATAAAAGGCTTTTTCGATTTTTTCTGCTGGAATATGTACGATTTGTCCGCTTTTCTTACTAAAACCAAGCCCTTTACCTATAAGTACGGTTTCATTTTTATGGGTTTGATTGATGGCTAATAATACATTATTGTTCATGACTTTAATGACTTCATATAATTGACTCATATATTTTCCACCACCACCTCTTAAAATTTTGACTAATCCCATAGATCAACTAAAATAACTATGCCACAAAAAGATTTCAAGGAATAAAACCTAGACTTTCTTATACTACAGAAAAGCATCAACCACTTGATTTAATCTTCAAATAGCTCATGCCTCATTTACTGTCATTCACTGTCTTGTCACTCTATACTTTATCATAGCATAGTGCAATTGTCAATTTTTCCCATTAGCTGCATATCCCATTTTTATAAGCAAATATTGCGATTTGGGTCCTATCTCTTAACTGAAGTTTGGATAGAATAGTACTGACATTATTCTTAATGGTTCCTTCTGCCAAAAACAATTCCTTACTGATTTCCTTATTGGATAACCCCTCTGCAATCAAGCGAATAATGTCTACTTCTTTGTCGAGTAGTGCAAACTCACTAATATCGTGTTCCTTTTCTGTTTTAGAAGCATTAATGATTTGTCCCGCTATTTCTGGGTGAAGGGCAACATTACCTCGATAAGCACTTTTAATGGCTTCATATATTTTATCACTTGAACTATCCTTCAGAAGATAACCATTAGCACCATAAGAGATGGCTTGCTTAATATAAGCCGTATCTTTGAATGTGGTCAATATAACAATCTTTACATCTTTATCAAGGCTTTTTATCATTTTCGTTGCCATGACACCATCTCCATTTTCCATCCTTATGTCCATAAGGGCTACATCTACCTCATGATGTTGACAAAACCCAAAAGCATCGTTGCCACTTTCGCAATCTCCTACTACTTCTATGTCATCATAAACGGATAGTAATATTTTGAGTCCTTCTCTAATGAGTATCTCATCGTCAACAATAATTATTTTTATCATCCCTTGCATCCTCTCCCTATGTACAATGTCCATGTTGTACACGTATTCTACGGCTCTTACTTAATCTAATCACTAACCTCTACATTTATTTTATCTTTAGGTAATGTGATTTTTGTTGCAAATCCTTCTCCTAATCCTGTTGTAAACTCTACTGTTCCCCCGAGGCTCCTAGCTCTGTCTATGATACCTTCTAATCCAAATAAAGGTTTAACCTCTTTACATCCTATCCCATCATCTTTAATATATGCATATAATTTATCTTGAAAAAATTGAAGATTAACCGTTATATTCTTAGCCATACCATGTCGCAAAGCATTGCTTAGACTCTCTTGAATAATTCTGTAGAGATGATGACTCTGGTCACTGGTCATTTTCCATTTTTCCTTAGATAAAATCATTTTTACTTGAACACCCGTTAATTTACTAAAGGTTTTAATCATTTCCTCAATGGTAATAATGGCATCCAGTGCTTCAAATTCAATGGGCTTTAACTCCCTAACAGTTCGTCTTACATTCTCAAGGGTATTTTCCACATACCGAACATTATGGCCTAACATTTCAATTGCCAACTGAGGCTTCTTCTCTGTAATGGTTTGTACAGCTTTTAATTGTATGCATAACGTAGATAAAGCATGTCCCACACTATCGTGTAGTTCTCTTGATACTCTGGTACGTTCCCTTAATAATGTTAATTCCTCAACATTTTTTGAATAAGATTCCAGCTCCTGATTGGCTTTCACCAGTTTTTCCTCTGATATTCTTAATCTGTCATAAAAATTTTGAGCCTGATTTTTTTTACCTTCAATAATCCTTAAGTAAAGGCTTATAATTAATGTAACTATAAGACTACCACTATAAAACATCATAATCTCAAGACTATAATGATTATGAGCATACAAAAAGCAAATACTTATAATCATCTCAATAGAAGCTCCAATGAACCCTAGTCTTTTTTTATAAAATAAAATGGTATCTAACATGATAATATAAACTAAGAAATAAACAGTGACACCAATGATTTGAGATAACATTAAAATAATCGAAAGTTCTAAAATACTGCCTATCAAAAAAAGTACATGGTGTACTAGCTTCTTTTCTTTTATTTTAAGTAGATACATACTTAACTGACAAATGAGTATATAAATAAGGACGAATATTAAATCCTTATAACTTTTAATATTACTGATCTTGCGAATGAGTAATACCACTAAAAAGAGATAACTAACTATTCTAAGTGCATAATAATGCATACTTGTAAACATGATCTCCGCTCCCTCTTGCATCATATTACGGCTATTATACCACACTCTATCTACTGAACTAAATGCTTAGTTATAAAAAACACCTTATAATAAATTATTACGGTATTTAATTTTTATATAAAAAACAAATCCGACTATAATGGTCGGATTAGCTTATCTAAATTCTATATGAAGCTCTTTATCAAGGGCAATGGCAATCCTTTTTAAATATCCAATACTTGGATTGTAGTTACCATTTTCAAGTCGACTAATATGACTTTGTTGTATACCCGTAAGTTCTGATAGTTCTTTTTGAGTAAGGTTTTTTTCCTTTCGTGCATCTATCATTGCTTGTTTTATCTCGTATTCTACTGCTAATGCTTCATATTCCTTTTTAAATTCAGCATCTTGCATACATTCATCCAAATAATCATTAAAATCAGTCATTTTTATGCCTCCTTTCAAAATCCATCTTATATTTTAATGCCTTTTCAATTTCTCTTACAGGCTCTTTTCCATTTTGAGTTTCATAAAATTTTATCTTAAGCATTGTTATCTCCTACTAATATAATATGTCATATATGGTATATTGTCAATCTTATTTTGCTAAACAAGAGTATACCACAATTGATACACTCTTGTTTGATAGGTGTTATTCAGTATCTATTAAAGTTAGCTTTTTCAAGAATTTCATTAGCTAGCTGAAAGCCTAATTTAAACCCATATGTAAAATGTATCTTAGACTCAATTACTGAACAATGTGATCTCATACCCTTGAGTTTATCATAAATTTCCTCTTCGCTTTTACTTATGAATTTTAGAAATTCTTCTTCCACCTTACTAAAATTATGAGTATATTTTCTGTAATCATCTGTCCATGAAAAATGTTCATTTGCATTGATTTCTCCATCAAATAACTGTTCTATTACTGGTTTCACCTTAATAAACACCTCCAGTTGAACAAGCGCATTACTAAGCTTATTCAATTTGATTGATTTTCACAATAAACAGATGTATAATATATTTACCTCCGCTTATTATGGAGGGCTAGTAAGAAGTAGTGTTCGAGTTTAGCGATTTGGCACTGCTTCTTTTCTATTTGCCCTTTAGGTCACTTGCAATTCTTTCTATCCCCTTACGAACTACATCAGAACGATTACTCTTAAGTTCTTCAACACACTCATCAAGCATATCCATCGTTTCTTGATCAACTCTTATTTGTAGTTTTATATTCTTTGGATTTTCAGAAAGCGGACGACCCATTTTCTTTGGCGACATTACTTCACCTCACTTTATGCCAGTACAATAATATTATATATTTGTCATGACAAAAAGTCAATACTTTTTAAAATTAATATCTTATAGATTGATTTTGAAGAATAAGCCTAACCGTTGTCTACTCTTTTGTCAAAAAAATAACCACAGTTCAACTCTCAATATTCTTTAATAATGGTAAATCATGTGCTATAGCAGATAAACATGTTAGGTCAAGTAAAGCTAAATCAAATGAAATTAAGTTGGCAAATGCAGTGTTCCTGTATCTCCATATGTATTAAAAAAATACCTGTTTCCATGAATATTTAATGCTGGAGCTCTACGACCATTAGGATATATTGATTGTTAGTTGGTTTTTTAAATAGTTGACTGGTTAACTATTCGATGTTATGATAACCTTATACAGTTAACCAGCTAACCAATTATGAACCACTTAAGGAGTGTTTGCCATGAAGCCACCAAAAATGCCAACCCTTAATCCCGATCATATTAAGAATTTAGATGTTATACATGCCGGAAAAGATTCAAGATTGGGTTTACATGTTCCAGAAATTGTGATGACCTATGGTGGGCAAAAAGGTCTGCCCTCAAGTAAAGCTTTGAGCATGTCCACCATGTTAAAATTACTGTTTGAGATGAAAAAATCCTATAAAAGCATTACGAAAAATCCAAAAAACTTTAAGACGACTATTGATGATGCAACTCTAAAAGCGTTACAAGAATATATCAGAAGCTTTCATATAGATGATATAGGCTTTACGACTGTCAATCCTAATTTGATTTTTAAAGACCGGGTCATCTTACATAAACATGCTATTGTGCTCATTATGGAAATGAAGAAAAGCATAATCGATACTGCCCCATCCCCATATGCCAAAAAAGAAATTATGAGAACCTATTATGAACTAGGAAGAGTAGCTAATAAGGTTTGTGATTTTCTAAGAAAAAGAGGTTATAGTGCTCAAGCTGGCCCTGCTCTTGGTGGTGATGTGAATTATCCAAAGCTTGCTGAAAACGCAGGTTTAGGTGCTATTGGGAAACATGGTTTACTTATTCATCCGAAGTATGGACCAAGTCTTAGGATAGGTGCCGTTTACACCAGCATAGACAATTTACCAAGTACTGAGGAGAATGAGCATCTATGGCTTAGATCATTTTGCTCAACTTGCAAAAGATGTGTTAAAAAATGTCCAGCAGGTGCTATCTATAACGAAGATATTGTCCATGATGGTGGTTATCGAACAACAATCGATTATAGATTATGTGCTAAACCTTTTGCTCAACAACATGGTTGTACCCTATGTGTTAAAAACTGCATCTTCTTCAAAGGAGATTACAATAAATTAAGGAGTAGAAAAAATGAGTACATTTGATATAGGAAAGAATATACGACAAATATCAAGGAATATTAAACATTTTACAAACTACGTTTTACAAGATTATGACTTAAATGAAGGTCAATTTGAATACTTTCTGATGATTTATAAACATCATGGTATCAATCAGAAAGAGCTAGCTGACATGATGTGTGTCAGTAAAGCAAGTGTAACAAAAGCCATTAAAAAGCTTCTATCCACTGGTCTAGTTGAACGCATCAAAAAAGAAGATGACCATCGTCATTACGGTTTATTTGTGTCCGATAAAGCCAAGGACCTAACTCAACACTTCCAAGATTACGAAGTAAGGTTAGCTAATGTGATGTTTCAAGATATTAGCAAAGAAGAAATTGATATGCTCTATTCTATCATCACGCGCATGAAAGAAAATAGTAAAAATATAGCGACTACTTTTTAAGGGCGCACAAATAAAGGGTGCTTGTCTCATAAAGCATGAAACAGCACCCTTAATCTTATTTAAAAATACCAAATGGCTTTCCAACTGGTAAAAACTTTTTATTAAAATGTCCGTTAAGCACTGCTGCCGCTGAACCATAGAATGATAATAATGAGATAATCAGCTCTGAATACGCAGCAAGTGTATGTCCAAATTCTGGTGCAATCCCTAATGTACTAAGTGATAATCCTATGAATAGAAAATCAATAAATAGGAAAATAAAAAATAATACTTTGTGTACTTCCATAGCACCAATTGTCATAAATACACTAAAGATTAAGTACCCTACAAAAGCAAAACCTAATTGATTGATATCAGCATTACTTTTCAATGCTTCTCCAAACACACCTAATCCAATGAGCCAAGTGAATGCTACACCAAACCAGAAAAAAGCATATCCTGCAAAAGCTGTTGCTCCAAAAACATTGTTTTTCTTTGAATCTTGAATGGATGCATATAGTTGTGCAAAAGCTCCCATAAATATTGCCCAAGGAATGATATAAGCCACACCCTCTGTCACTCCTAGTTTTTGCGATGAAGCTACTAATGTTACAATTGCCAATCCAAATAAACCTATTGCCGTTGGATCTGCGACCACTATTTTACGTTCATTCATGATGTACGTCCTCCCATATGTATTTTTAACAGTCATGTTGGAGTATATCAAATTCAAGGATTTAAGTCAATATATGTGGACAAACTTGTTACTTTATATGCCCATTCGCCTTAGCCCACTTTTCCTTAGATTCTAGTATGTCTAAATAATCTCTGGGTACTTCCCCATATACCTTTTCTAGGTAATATTTTCCTCTATTGAGATCATTGTATGTAACTAATGGATAGTCATCTTTTATAAAACGTCCATCTTCTGTAACGCAATAATATAAATCACCATTGGACCGAATCCAACGATCTTTTGTCAGCTTAATGTTTTCTAAAAATTGCTCTGCTAAATCGAATGCCTCTTTATTCTCATATAACAAATAATATCTATATAATACGGTCATCTCTTCTAACATATGATTCAGTGAACAATGTGGCATGGCTTTATTTTTTCCACTATAATTCATATAGTCTGCTACAAATATATTGCCATCTACATAGAAACTATTATTCTGTACGTAGTTCATAAAAAATGCAAAGTAATTATCTATAGCTTGTTTAACTTCATCATCTGGATAGATTTTTTGCATATGTAACAAAGCGCTAACAGTGTCAGTATTAAATCGTGTATCATAAAAATTATCCACAATGCCATAGTCTTCATAGAGCCATCCTGACTTTGGCTGTGTTGGTATATACTTTTTATCATTGTAAAGCTGCATATATGTATACATAAGACTAATACCATAAGTTTTGAATATACTGCCTTTATCCACTACCCAATAACAAGCACGCATATGTAATGCACTAGGTGTTCGATAAAAATCATTGACTGCAGAAGGTTCATAATTCATCGGATTCTCGTAATAGACACCATCGACCCACATGTATTTTTCATTAGCTAAATCCATAACCGATAGTGTATCCAAATTAAGTTGAATTTTCTTATCACAAAGTTCTTCAAGTGATAACATGCCATCTACTTTTGTTGAATAACCAGTCATAACAGGTAGTGTATATTGATACACCATTTCATCTTCAAACATTAATTGAATGTCTTGTACGATTTTTTCAACAGATACTACCGTTTTACCTATATTCTTTTCCAAAAATACCCGACCTAATCGCATATGATTATTATTGCCATCAATGTAATTGACCGTATTAGGTAGTGTCGTATTTTTATTGATAACTGCTTGGTTTAAGTTTAACTTCCTACCTTTATAAACACCTTTAAGAATTTCTAATTCATGACTTGCCCCTGCCTTCAATTGAAAAATAACATCTTTGCTTTTCTCATTATATGGTTTGTATTCCAAATAGTATATCAAGCCACTACCATAGACTTCATGCATGGTTAATTTAATTTCCCCATAAGCTTTGGATAAACCAATGAGATATGTATAGGCACACATGTACTTATATTCTAATCTTTCTTCTTCTATAATTTCAGGATTAATATTCTGATCCATATCACCTTGTAATAATAATTTATAATCCACCTGTTCATCTTGATTTAAATCTAATCCTATTAACAATTCATGTTTTTTTACAACTGTATTAATAGTATGCTTAAGTTCCATAGGCTTTTCTTCGTCTTGATTAGCATCTTTAATAGTATTTTGTGTAGTATCATTAATCGTATTGATCTTAGCATTATCACTCTGTTCATTTACTAGTTTGGATGTTACTAATATCATTGCTACGCATAAAAAACCGACAAAAGCTACGAACTTTTTTTTACGAAACATATAACGCCTCCTCTTCTGTATAGACAAACTATTATCCTATATTTCATACTTATTTCACAAATCAACTACTCTATTATATCTTATGGTTATGCTATATACTAGCTATGAAACATAGCTGTAATGACAACTTAATATATCTAAGAATGATTTACCAACCTATATTTTGCAATATCCATTCTTCTAAAAAAAACAAAAAATACAGATGTAATGATGACTTCAGGTAATAAAAATCCAATGGCAATACCATCCACCTTAAACAAATAAATCATCATAAAACTACTTACAGGTATAAGGACTAATGTACGTAGGGCAGCAATAACTAAAGATTCAACTGGTCGGTTTATGGCAGTGTAAAATAAGATGACCTGAATACCAACACAAGATCCAATAAATGCTATACCTACACCAATATACATACGAAAGGCAATAGGAATAAGTGCCTTGTCATCCAATAGGTAAGGTAATAAAAAATAAGCTACTGGTATCAGAAGTAAATACATGACTATACCATATACAAGACTTCTTTTAAGAGAATACGTGAACATCCCTTTTAACTCTTTAAAATGTGCTTTTCCAAATAATTGTGATGTTATTGGCTGTAAACCAACTTGAGAACCCACATAGATTTTTGTAATATAAACCGTAAATAAAGTAGCTACAGCAAATGCTTCTAGATAATTATGTGGTAGAAATTTCAAAATAGATTTATTCACCACATAGATCATGATGGCATCTGTAAAAACCGAAAGAAAGTCACTGGCTCCATTATAAATTATTTCAAAAAATGCACGTATATGATTCTTCGGGAAAACAAATTTCACGACTTTAGATCGATGCAAAAAATAATAAATATCCACGCCTAAATGAACTATATGGCTAATCAGTGTGGCTAATGCTAGTCCATTAACACCCATTGAAAACCCAATAACAAAAATCACATTTAAACCAAGGTTAACAAACATACTGGCGATATTCACATAAAAGGTAAACTTAGGTGCTCCGTCATTTAATATTAATTTATCAAGTACAATAGCAATGATTTGTGGCATGAAGCTGATTCCAATGATACGCAAATACGTAGTAGCCACTTCATTATATTTTCCTGTTGCCCCTAATAAGGTAGCAATAGAACCTGCAAAAGCTGATGTAATTGTTGCAATGGCAATTGCTATAATGGTTATGACAATCATGGTATAACTAGCAAAATCATTAGCTTCTTCTTTATTTCCTTTTCCCAATAAATACCCCACATATGAACCTAAACCAGAAGAAAACAGCACGGCTAATGCAATGACAAAAATAATTAAAGGCATGAGTAAAGCTAGTGAAGCAAGAACGACAGAACTAATAAATGCAGCAGCAATGATATTATCTGCATTAGATGCCACCGATAAAATAACCTTTGTCGTTATGACACGATTCGAGTATTCTTTGTAACGCTTTCGATAGATCTCTTTACTCATGAAGTTCACCTCTATATGCTGTGTCATCTTAGTTTCTATACATCTTATTTTATCCTTCCTTTAGTATGGCATCTTCCATATAAAATCATGCATTTATTCGCATTTATTTCACCATCAAACCATATACATATTACAGAACAACTCGTTCGTCTCATCATTCTATTTTATAAGGGAGGTTTTATCATGAAAAGATTCAATAAGGTTTTTTTCCTCATTGTCGTGGTTCTCGGTCTTGGATTAGCTATGCTTGCACCTCAATTTGTTGATAATCCAGCAAATGGTTTCCGAGCATGGTCTCTTATTCCACCAATCTTTGCTATCTTACTTGCTTTCATTACCCGACAAGTTATACTATCTTTATTTCTTGGTATTTTCTCAGGGGTTTTGATGGTTCAAGGTGGTAACCTATTTGACTCATTTTTACGCACCTTAGATACTTACTTACTTGGTAGTCTAGCAGATAGTTGGAATGCTGCTATTATTTTCTTCACACTTTCCATTGGCGGTATGGCTGGCATCATAGCTAAAGCTGGCGGTACAAAGGCTATTGCTAATTGGCTAGCAAAAAAAGCTAAATCTGCTAAGTCAGCTCAACTAGCTACCATTTTTGCTGGTATTTTCATTTTCTTCGATGACTATGCAAACACCTTAATTGTTGGTCCTACTATGAGACCTGTTACTGACAAAATGAAAGTCTCAAGAGAAAAGCTAGCGTATATTGTGGATTCAACAGCTGCTCCAATCGTTGGATTAGCTTGTATTTCCACATGGGTAGGTTATGAAATCGGTCTATTCTCACAGACATTTACCAAATTAGGTGTAGAAACCAACTTCTTTACTCTCTTTTTAAAAACAATTCCTTATACATTCTATAATATCTTTGCTATTGTTTTAGTGTTTACTATTGCTTTATGGCGTAGAGATTACGGTCCCATGTACAAAGCTGAAAGACGTGCTTTTTTAACTGGAAAAGTGTTATCAAGTACTGCATCCCCTATGTCGGACTTAGACACTCAAGCAGAACAAGTCAATGAAGGTGTAAAACTAAAAGTATCAACTGCCCTCATTCCTATTCTCACCCTTATTATTACCGCTTTTGCCGCACTGTGGTATAACGGGTATACTGTTGTAGCCGCAGACGGTGTCGCTTGGTATCAACTTTCAGATTGTTTTGGTGCTGCTGACCCTTCCATTTCCCTCATTTGGGCAGCAATCTTTGCAAGTATTGTTGCTGGTGTGGTTGCCTTATGGAATAAATCCATGAATATGGGCGAAGTCTTTGATTCATGGGTTGAAGGTTGTAAATCCCTCTTTATCACGGCTATTATCTTAGTTCTGGCTTGGTCCATCGGAACCATTGTTTCCGATCTGGGAACCGCTGATTTTCTTGTTTCTTATGTAACAGAAAGTATTTCATCGATCTTCTTACCTATTATTGTGTTCTTTATTTCCTGTTTAGTAGCCTTTGCAACAGGTACTTCATGGGGAACCATGGCTATTGTTATACCACTTGCTGTACCTATAGCAGCTAGTTACATAACAGGCGACCCTGCTTCATCTGTACTTGTTCTTTCTACATTAAGTGCAGTATTATCGGGTTCAATCTTTGGTGACCATTGTTCACCTATATCCGATACAACGATTATGTCTTCTATGGCATCTAGTTCAGATCACATGGATCATGTAAAGACACAGATTCCTTATGCACTCACTGGCGCTGCTTTTACTGTTGTAGGATATCTTATAATTGGCTTATCACAATCTATATGGAGTACAATTCTTGCACTGTTAGTGGGTTTAGTTGGTATTATTGTAGTTGTTCGCCTCCTAGGAAAACCTGTTGAGAAATCATAAACCACTGAAATCAATATTCGAATAAACGTTTTGAAGGCTGCCACATTACATCATATATAATGATTACCTTCTAGAATCATTAACACATATGATTGGATATGGCAGCCTCTATTTAATAGCATATAAAAACAGTCTCTATTTTTTCTAGCTTATATCTTCCTTATCAAGGCGTAACAAAAAAACCAGAAATATAATAATGATTGTTTTCATGGCGCTTTGTATATATGTCTATTTCTTTCACTTTTCTAAAGGTGTCAGCCTCTATGATATAGGTATATAGTTTCTCACCATCAGTAATATAGATATGTCCATCATGGATTGAGATCTGTGCTAGATGATGTTGGAAATCATGAATTTCCGTTATTTTTAAGGCAGGATCATAGACGGATAATTGGTTACCCTTACCCTGGACAAGATTATAATGGGATATGTAGAGTTTTTCTTGATGTTCAAGAATTTGAAAGGGATATGTACTTTGAAGTGATATACTTGTGATGCTATGTTGTTTGGTATCTAACTGACTTAGATTGGTAGAAGGTATCTCACCTCTATTTTGATTATATTTTAGAGCATTTGTAAAGTAGAGATTGTTTTGTATGGATATGGTACCTAACTGATCTTGTCCTTCTTCTGTTAAATCAATTTCCATTTCAATGGTTAGCTGTATGGGGTCTATAATATAGAGATATGATTGCATACTTCCCATGCCATCATCACCAAAACCAAAGGCGTATAATTTATCCTGGTAGCGATCAATCTTACCGATAAATATTTTCCCTATCTCTAAGGTATTTAAGACTTCGTCTGTCTTATTATATTGACTAATGATTGACTGATGATTGAGTGTGTTTACGGAATAAACATAATCATCATCTACACAAAAACTATTAATCTGGGGTTGTTTCATATCATAAGTCTTATACTTACCTGCTGATAAGTCCACTTCTAATACAATGCTTAAATCTTTTATACTTGCGATACCTCTTGGTACGATATATAAATAATGATCTTGGACTTTGGGTAGATCAAAGTAAGACCCCATGGACCCAAAAGGTAACTCTAGCGTATCTTGTTTGATTAACGCCTTATCATAAAACGTTAAGAAACTCTTATTATCTTGTCCTGTGGTTTCAATAACACCTAGGAATCGCTTATCACTTATAATTTTAGAACGTGGTTTTCTCTGAGAACAACTTGAAAATGGTATCATTACCAAGATGATTATGAGGAAAGCAAGCATTTTAACAGTCATTTTTTGCACCATGACTTTGCTTGCTTGTAAGGGCAAAGTCACAGCAAGGGTGGCAAAATTTATTTTCACACGTATCTCCCCTTTTTTGAACATTTTAATCATCTATGTTCATCATACGACTCAAAACCTTATTACTTTTCGAACTTATATGACTCCTTATGGCGCAGGACTATCTCATATATGCTATCAGTATTTAAGACGATATCTGAATAGCCATAAGTTAGTCCTACGCTTAATATTTAAGCTATTTTACACGATCTGTTAATCCTATTAAGTTACTTGGTATAGATTGTATATGTCTGACTGGTATTAACCAATTCCATTGGATGTACAGCTGATAAATAAGCGTAAGTGTCTAAATCAATACTAAACAAATCCTTATACGCAGCATATACAAGCTGAGAACAATAAAATTTACTTCTAGTCCATTTATTAGGGTAGTTAAAATTATAAGGTTTGCCAATCTGATTATAGCACCAACTTGCTGCTTGGCTATCTTGATCTGGTGTTGTATTATAGGTTGTTACCCCATAGCAAGTATTTCGAGTTACATTCCAGTCATTTCTTCCCGTTACAACGCCCTGAGATATTGATTCTACCACTGTTGTTGATGTCCATACAATACCTGAATGACCTAATGGAATAAGACCTTTGTACTTATCTTCAGTTACCAATATAACCCCTCTTCGAGTGGGATAGCTGTTGGAATCTGTTTTATTTGTTGAAGTTATACCATAACCCAAGCTCTTATCTGCATATACCTTTTGAGAACGAGCTATTTCCCATCCACGCTCTAATTCCTGTTGATCAAACCTGTAAACTTGTCTTGCAGTTACCTTTTTGTCTTCAGCTGCAAATACGGTTGATGACCATAATAGGCTACATCCCAAAACTAGCGCTATGATGATTTTACCATACAATCTTTTTTTCATTGAATCATCCTCCTAAAAATTTTCTTTGTACGACGTACTTTTCTGTCATTAGATTTTAACACGTCATATCCTATAAGATTGTTAGCTTCATAACGAGCTTGGTTCAAAAGATAAAATATTGTAACATATAAACGAATTCGCTTAATACAATATATTCTCATCTCATTTATATAGAAGTCCTTTTAATGGATAACAATATTTCCTATTTCTTAATTAAAGAAGGCATTTTTTATTTTCTTTTTGTTTTAAAAGCTTTTTTGAGAAAATATCATAAATAAAAAAGGCCACCTTTAATAAGGCAACCTTTTTGTTAATTGTAAATTATATGTTAATCTTCTGTAAAGCGTTTCAAATCGTCTCTGGTAAATGTCCACTCAGGTGTTACAATCCTTTCACTTTCATCAATAGTATACCACGGACTAGTATCATCATTAGGATTGCATAATACCTGAGTATCTTGTGCTGGCATATAACTCTGGGCTAGCATGTATAACGTCTTCCCATCTTCATTAGAAGCCATATCCACAACAATAACAGCATGACCGGGACTGCCTCCTTGTATGAGCACATCGCCTATTTCCATATCCTTGAAATCAATAGACTCTAACTCCTGTTCAAGAGATAACGTGCCAGCATAAGCAAAGATTAACTCCATATATCGTCTAAAATCTTCATAGGTGTTAGATGCTGCTTTACGCTTCACATAACTGGTTTTATTGCCTTCTATACTCACCCGATAACCATCCATCCATTTGCTATAATCTACCCGAAAACCATTGGTAAAATTAAAATGAATCTTGTCATATGCACCTTGTTGATAAAAATATTCTCCACGAAGTCGCATAACTGCATCTGCACATTGCTGCAAGTTCTTCTTACCAATATCCATATCCACTACGGCTTCATATACCTCCGAACGATTTTTGATACGCCCATCATAATACATCACTTTTGACCCATGTTCCTTCAAGGGTAGCCCTCTAAGATAGGCACCAAAGGAATCATCACTGACAGTATTACGTGTAAAACCATTAGGCACATCAAAGCGATCAAGAATAGTCATACCCTCCGGATTGATTATTTCGATATTCTCCTGTTCCTTCGTGCTTTCATCCTCATTAGAATGATCCTTCTCCATCAGAGCATCATCAACTTCTGACTCTTGTTCACTTTGCTTTTCTTCTTCTTGGTTATTCGCTCCTGTAAGAGGATCTTCTTGCGCTTCTGTGGAGTCCTGAAGATCTAAAACACTGTCACTCATCTTTTCTTGTGCATCTTTCGCAACACATCCTACCATACACAAGATACTTATTCCCATAATTAAAAGATATTTTTTCACTCTACTCACCCTTATTCTTTTGTTCTATTTACCTGATATGGACAAGTTTTTTATATGCAATGATGGCGAACCAATATAACCTGCTCCTGGTAAAGCAAATTCTAGATCATTACCTACTTGTGTAATATCGGATAGAAGTTGCAGATAATTCCCAGCCATGGTAATTTGATTAATAGGACGATGAATTTTACCATTTACAACCTCATAACCTGAGGCAGATAGAGAGAAATCTCCCGAAATGGTGTTAATACCTGCATGAAGACCTTGTACCTCACTAATAATAATACCATTACTCATGTCTTTTATCATATCCTCATAGCTTATAGAACCCTTTTCAATATACAAGTTACTTGGCGCTATATCAACAGCATTTTTATAAGAGCCTCGATGACCATTTCCCGTAGATGGGACTTTATCTTTATAAGATGTTTTAAGGTTATGTAGATAGGTCGTTAATGTACCTTGGTCCACTAGTTTTTTATAGGACGTTGAAACACCTTCTGCATCAAAAGCACTTGTGCATACGCCATCTTCCATAAAAGGATTATCTGAAATGGTAACACAATCACTTGCAACTGATTCTCCTAGCTTACCTTTTAACAAGGATAAATCTTTTTGAACATTATCCGCAGAAAACATAGGCGCATAGGTTTTTAGTATACTTGCTGATGCCTCTGCTTTTAATATAACAGGATAATGTCCTGACCGGATGGACTCTGCTCCTAACATGGATACACCTTTGTCAACTGCTTTCTTAGCTATCATTTCATAATCTAATTTATAATAGTCATTGGTAGCCACAAAATATGACCCTGTTTTAACATCATCCTTTTCTTTAACTACGGCTGATACATAAGCAATAAATAAGTTGGATTTATCCATTAGATCTAGACCTTTACTATTAACGATTTGAACATTGCCTTTAGCACAATTTAATACACAGTAATTAACCGCATCTACTCGTTTATCATAGCGATAAGCAGCCTCTTCTAGTTGTTTAGCAAGTTCTATTCTTGCTTCATTGGAAATAGTTTCACAACTATCATTATACTGAATGACTTCTTCATACTGATCACCTAACCCATGGATGTATTCTTGATCATCATGATCTAAAATAAGAGCGTTTTCTTTTGCATTATTAATTAACATATCCATAGATTCATCGTTAAGCTTCTCCGTATAAGCATAACCCATCTTTCCTTGAAATAATCCTCTATAAGATAGACCCTCTTCTTCTGAAATAGCATACTTGGTAATATCGCCTTTGAAAGTCATAATATCAAGATTTTGTGTACCTTGTGTATAGACTTCCATATCCTCAAAACCCGCTTGTTTACCTTTTTCAAATAACTTCTCTATAAAAATACTTTTATGCATATTATTCACCATCCCTTCCACCAACAGTAATTTCACTTACACGTATGGTTGGTTGCCCTACATTCGTTGGTATGCTACCACTTAGAGAACCACACATGCCTTGACCATGATCTAAATTATCTCCAACCATATCAATCTTCTTCAATATCTTTGGCCCATTTCCTATAATTGTAGCCCCACGAACAGGTTTTACAATTTTACCCTTCTCAATCATATAGCCTTCCCGTACACTAAAATTAAAATCGCCTGTAGCTGTATTAACTGAACCGCCACCTAAATGCTTAGCATATAGACCATATTCTGTATTGGCTATAATCTCTTCTGTTGTGGAATCACCTGTTGCAATATATGTATTGGTCATACGAGATGTTGGTGCGAAACGATAGGATTCTCTTCTCCCTGATCCAGTAGATGGCATTTTCATGCTTCGGCTATTTAATTTATCAATTAAATAACCTTTTAAAATACCATTTTCAATGAGTACATTCTTTCTCATTTTGGCACCTTCATCATCGATATTCATTGAACCCCAAGCATTAGGAATGGTACCATCATCTATAGCTGTAACGATATGAGATGCCACCTGCTCTCCAATCTTATCTGTAAAGACAGATGTTTTCTTGGCTACGGATGTTGCTTCTAGACCATGGCCACAAGCTTCATGGAATAATACCCCACCAAAATGATTACCAATAACAACCGGCATTTTACCACTCGGTGCATAACCCGCTTCAACCATGGTTTTTGCCATACGGGCACCGTCTCTAGCAATACCTACTATATCCATATCTTCTAATAACTCAAAACCTACATGAGCGCCTGGAGAATGTCCGCCTGTTTGCATCTCTGCACCTTTTGATGCAATGGCTTGTAACGCTATCCTTGACCTTACTCGGGTATCTTCCACGAATATACCTTCTGTATTGGCTATAAGGACATGTTGCACCCCTTCCAGATAGGTTACTTTACCTTGTGTGATCATAGGATCATATCCTATCATGGCATCATAACCTCGTTTCATAAACTCTACTTTTCTAAGTTTAGATACGGTGTTTGGCATAAGTCTGATAGGGTGAGATGTTATGACCTTTTCTTCCCTCAGATCAAGTACTTGGCACACATGACTTCCCTTTATAGCTAACGCTGCCTCCTTTGCTACTTTGATTAAATTCTCTCTAGAAGCATTATTCGTATAGGCGTAGACACTTGTCAGGTCATTAAATATACGTATACCAATACCAAAATCCTTTCCAGATAGACTCTTTTCAACTTTTCCACCAACTAATGTAATGTGTCCATTATCTCTTTCTTCAACAAAAATCTCTGCAAAATCGCCACCTGTTGAGACAGCTGCTGTCAACACATCTGTTACTAACGTTTTACTTAACACATTGATTCCTCCTCCATATTTTCATGATGACTCCAATAGAAACTGTCTACTATCATGCTGTCACCTCATCATTTTCCTAGTTCTCATGCATAATGACATGATACATAAGCCTATAAAAACACTATTAATACTTGTGACTATAAAGTTACCTAAAACCATTCTACCTTTTATCAAGTGAATCATCAATAGGGTAAGACAACTAATGAGTAGAACGCCCCCCCAATAGATGCTTTTCTGCATACTTGAAATTCGTTCGTCTTTTCTCTTTACATGACTATTTCTGATTCCTATGTAATAGATAAACAACATAATTGCAAATAGACCTATAAGTGAACTACCAGACTGTAATAAGCTAAATACAGGTATCCCGAAGATATTATACCGTAACAAAGGAATCCTTTGAACAAAATAGCCTGTGCCATGGGTAAAAGCATCCCAAAGAATATGCGTAAAACAACCGGCTATACCTGAGTAGATGACAACGACCCACCGCTTCCAAGTATTCAGTGACCACTTTTCTATTTCAAAAGGATAATACCAGTGATTATATGGTTCTGGTAGATGTCGGATAAGGGGCTTCTTTAGTATATAATGAAATACCATCGCTAGTATCAAGATTACAGGTAAATTATAATAAAATTGACCTGCTATGGTATGCCCAACTGTTCGAATAAGTCTAAATCGGTAAAAATACTCAAAATCAGGTGCCATAGTACCTAGAAATAGAGCTGTAAAGTCGATATATGGATTTTTCTTAAAACCAAATGGCAGTACTATTGCTGGATGAGCTAGTGTAAAAGGCATGTTATATCCTCCGTTCTATATAAGTTGAATTAAATAATGGCTACCATATATCCTTTCATGTATTATCTTTTACTTATTATAGCATAGGCTAAGTTTTGGTTGCATTAAAAGTCTATGAGATTGCTCATCAATTTTTAAGATTATTTGACAATTTCTTTACTATAAGGCTAAAAGCAAAATGGCTTCGTCACGTAAAAGATTTCAAGGAAAATAGAAAGTTAGAACTTTTTCATACTTAAAAAAGACCTACAATTAAAAACTGTAAGTCTAATACCTTAATCTTATATTATTACTTCGTGATTTTATAGATAGCCATTTCACCAACTTGTCGATTAGCAGCTAAAATGACATCTTCGTCCTCCATGTTAACAACAGCGATATTACTTGGACCGCCTGTGTTGTCTATGCGTGTACCACTAATCTTACCGAATTCATCCATCTTAAAACACATCAGCTCCATATCACCTTTTCTGCCACCGATGATGAAGGCTGGTTCACCTAGAATCTTACCGCCCCAGATTACATGACCGAATTCAAATGGGTATTCGAATATAGGTTTTAGTATGCCATCCACTTTCTTATATATAATGCCTTTGTCTCCATGGAATGCTTCAATGGTGGCTAATTCTAATTCTCCATCACCATCAATATCACATACAGCAACATCACTGACTTCGTGGCATAAGAGTTGTTCTGTTTGCCAATCCATATGCCCTTTTTCTGGTACATAGATAGCAAACACACCTTCACTTCCTGTGACTAAAATAGCTTTTTTATTGTTCCAATAGGTGTTACAGAAACCATGATTCTTGGTAATGCCTTCTAGAACGGGTCTAATTTTGAATGGTTGTGTAATATCTTCGGCTAATTGACCCACGTATACTTTACCTGGCTTAGTCCAGTCATCTTTAAATGCTTTACCTTCACATAGAGAAGCTCCAACAAAATAAAGTTCTCCACTTATATCTAAGATATCAAAACGATGTAAATATGGGATAGTCATAATGGGTGTTACCTCCCATGTACCGTTATCTTGTCGTTTTGCATGAACAATTCTAGATTCTTGTGCATCAAAAGTTGGGAAAAATTGTTGTGTTGCAATGAACTCTTTTTCACGTCCAGGTACAGGTATAATATTCATGGTACCACCAGGTAGATCCCATACTGTTTCTGACTCAAACTGTTGATTAAATTTTAGACATGGACCTTGACCTTCTGTTGCCACAATATAGTTATATTGCCCATCTATTTTTGTTATGGATGTTGCATAGACCCTTTCTAATTGGCCTAATACAATTTTTTTGATATTCATATATGCCTCCACTATTAGTCATCTTTTACTTACCTTTATGCCATTTATATCTTCTGCAGTATGCTTTTAGCTTCTTCACCTACTGCCATTTGATTGTCTCTAACAAGAACTTCTTTAAAGGATTTTCTAGCATCTTTTATTTGTTTTCTAGCTAATGCTACATGTCCTGCTAACATATGATAGTGAATTTGTTCTCGCTTATTCATATGATCCGTGGATACTTGTTTGAGATATTTATGGCTGTCTTTATAGCGTCCTATGGTGTAATAGTACATGCTGCTAACCTCATCCCAAGCAAATAATGGGTTAATTTTTTTCAAACCTTTTTTCTTGTGTTGCAATGCCATAACTTCTTGATAAGCTATCTCTGCCTGTTCACTATTCTGCATCGCACAATAAGCTTGAAAAAGGCTGTGATGATAGATTAATAGCAAATCATAAGAACTGGAAAAATGTTTTTTACCAAGATTTCTAAGCATTCTAAGGGTTTCATCGTATTTGCCTTGGTCACGAAGGGCTAATAGCCTATAAATCAGTATGGCTTGCTTAAAGCTCTTAAATAGATCTAAGCGCTCTAATTTATGAATAAGATGCATACCTTGGTATGGATCGCATTTTTCAATTAATGTAAGAACAGCACTTTCATTGAGTTTTTTTAAATATTCATAATAAATGACAACAGAACCAAAGATTAATAAGATACACGTATACGTTATTTTAACTGCCATCTGCTCCGCATCTATAACCCACTTAACCATTATTCCTATGAATGCAATATAGATGAAGACGTTGACGATATCCTTTTGCTTTTTACTAAAGGTTAAGCTCTTTTTCATTGTCCATCACTCCTATGGCGGTTTTCAATAACTTAATGTTTACGCTTATAAAAATACTCGTTCGTTAACCATATAACTGTTGCAATGCCAATGGCAGGTATAATCAGAATCAGCCCATCAATAGTAGTAAAACGTAAGTCACCTGTAGCTATATTCACACATACTCTAAAAAACATGAGTAAGACCAACGTATAAAATCCAGTCTTCATGATATGATGTAAAAACCCCAATTGTCGCTTGATTCCCCATAATTCCATATAGCTCATGTGCTTAACATCTTGCTTGTTCATGGACATTCCTCCTGATCTATATGAATGGATTAAAGGTGTTAACCTTTACCATGTGATTACTTCTTATCAATTACTAATCTTAGTATTTTCTCTTCAATTTCTTGCTCTGATAGTAAATTTTTAAGGGGAACAATAATTGTTCCTCTAGTTTCTGCATTTTTGAAAGTATCTTTGAAAGCTTCTGAACAAAATACCACATCGTAATTTGTCGCTTGTGTTTTAGCCATACCCACACTCGTATGATGAATCTGAGCATCTACACTTAACTTTTTGAAGATTTTTTCTATTTTCATCTTTATAATTTGACTAGAACCCATTCCATTTCCACATGCTGCAATAACCTTTAACATCATTATTCATCTCCTTAACATTTGATTTTGCCTATATTATACTATGTTTTGATAATATATACGATCGCAAGAAGTCATTACCTCTTACGATCGTCACACTTTATTTTTATGATGCTATATTCATTGCTTCACTATACTTATCATAGTCTTCTGCTGCATCAAAATAATGTTCTTTGTTTTTAAGGTACTGAAATTGTGGAATAGCCAATAAAACTAAGATAGCAATACCCACACCTACATATTGCATATTTTTCATAACAATACCGATTACCGGCCACACTGTATCCCAGTCGAAGTTACCATGCCATCCACCGTATTTTGCTGTTTGAAAGTAATGTGCTGCAAATGCTCCACCAATAACTTGGATGATTCCTGAAAAGAAAGGAATCATAATCGCTGCACGAAGACCGCCTTTTTTATTAGCAAATACTGCAAATGTAGCATTATCAAAGAATACTGGTACAAATCCTGTAATAATAAGTACAGGACTCTTGAACACAACTAGTCCAATAATAGCTAAGAATTGTCCTAATGCACCGAATAAGAAACCAATTGTTACTGCGTTAGGGTCACCAAAACCATAAGTTGCTGCACAATCAACTGCTGGCATAGATCCTGGCAGTAACTTAGTTGAAATACCTTGGAAGGATTCTGTAAGTTCTGAAACGAACATACGTACACCAAGTTGTAGGATGGATAAATATACTGCGAAGCTAAATGACTTCTCTAATATGTAGAAAAAGAAGCTTTGGTTCTCCCCAAACTTTGCATCAATTTCATGCATAAGGTCTGGTCCTAGGATACTCATGATGATACCAAAGAATAATAACATTAATGTACCTGTAGCAACCACGTTGTCTCTAAAGATAGATAAGAAATCTGGTAATTTGACATCTTCAAGTGATTTCTTGTTCTTACCACCGATTTTACCAGCAATCTTATTGGTTAACCAAATACCGAACATCTGTTGATGTCCTACTGCAAATCCGCCACCTTCTGTCAATTCTTGAGTAGCTTCAACTGTAAGGTTACTTGCTACTGCCCAATAAGTACCTAGTAGTAAACCTAGCATCAGTACAACACCCGTATCTTGTAACGCTGGGAAGCAGAATAGAACTAACCATAACGCTGTTGAAGATTGTTGTACCATGATATGTCCTGTTATAAATACGGTACGGATTTTTGTAATTTTACGGAATATAACTAAAATAATATTGAAAATAAAAGCGACTAATAAGACAACCATCATCATAGAGAAGGAACGTCCAATATTCTCAATAGAAGCCTGGGCTGCCGCTTGACCAAAGTATGGATCAATAACAGCTGCTGATAAATCAAAACGGTCTTTTAATGCAGCTAGTATAGGACGAAATGTAACAACTAGCCCCCCTGCAGCAACGTTAAGAATCATGTAACCAACTGTAGCCTTAACAAAACCTGCAAATGCTTCGTATATTGGTCTTCTAAGTAATAAGTAACCAATGAGTACGATTAAACCAACAAAGAAAGCTGGCTTAGTAAGAATGTTAACTTGGAAAAACCCCCATATTGATAAAATTACATCCATGTGTAATCCTCCTTAAAATATTTTTTATATGAGAGAATACTTATTGCATCGATTCCTTAACCACTTATGTTTATATTACTATAAGAAAATTTTATAAAGCTATAAACTTAAGTTGGTATAAGCATTCTCCTATAGACAAAATAACCACCCTTATATTATCGATAACCCTTCTCCTCATGTACCATATATTGAATATTGTTAACCTTAAATGTTATAGGTTATATTTTCAATAAATCCTCTGGACATTTGGCTACTAACAATTTTTCTACATTGCTCTCATCGGATATGACTTCTACTAATTCTTGTAAATTCTGAAGATGTGCATCATTATCTGTTGAAGCTAGAACGAAAAACAATCTTGCATCTTGATCAGAATCATCACTAAACCTTACTGGCTCATTCACTTTCATGAATGCTACAGCGGTTTCATTAACGCCCACACCACCTTCTTGTGCGTGTGGAATACAGATATTCGGTGCAATGACAATATAGGGTCCATGAACCTTAACACCTTTGATAATAGCATCAATGTATTCACAGGTAATGGTTTTATCCATCAGTAATGGTTGGCAAGCTGCGGCAACAGCTCCTTCCCATGTTTCAAATTTCTCATAAAAAGATACTCTGTTTTGTTTGACAAGTTTTTTAAGCATTTGATATCCTCCTAGTATAACTTTTCTTCGTCTTTGTCACCCTATGATGTCATGCTAGGTTATTATAGTAGCGATTTAAAAGGTAGATCTGGCTCCATAGCAAATGCATCATGGAAGCCTCTATCATGATGGTATTCCATCTTATCTTTATCATTTGGGTAGATGAATTTGCCGCCAACTTCCCAGATAAAAGGCTTAAATGCATATTGTAAACGGTGTTTTCTCATTTCCCATAATGTGGTAATCTCTTTTGGATCTGCCATAAAGTTAGTCCAGATATCATGATGGAAGGGAATAATCACTTCTGTTTTTAGAGATTCTGCCATACGTAAGATATCCGATGAGGTCATTTTATCTGTCATGCCTCTTGGGTTTTCACCATATGAACCTAGAGCTACATCAATTTTATGGTCGTTACCATGCTTCGCATAATAATTGGAGTAATGAGAATCCCCACTGTGATATAGATGTCCACCTGGTGTTTTAAACAGATAATTAACAGCTAAACGATCCATATCTTGAGGCATTTTATCTTTTAAGACAACGCCTTTTGGTGCCGTTACAAGCTCTGTTCTATCAAAAGAATCCAGTACAACGATCTCTGTATCTTTTATTTTAATGGTATCCCCAGGTTTTACAATGATGCAACGTTCTTTTGGTACCCCCCATTTTATCCAAAGATCTACGCAAGCTTTTGGACCTATAAATACAACATCTTCTTTACAATTTTGCATGACAGCTGCTGCTACATGAACATCAATGTGATCCCCATGATCATGTGTAGATAATATGGCATCTACTTCCTTTATGGCAAAGGGATCAATCACACAAGGTGAATTACGTAAGTTCGGTTGGAGTGCTTTACATCCAATCATACGTTGATGTTGGTGCTGCTCAGTCATCAGTGGATTGGCTTTTGTACGCTTGCCACTTTTAACCCATAAGTCAACACATAAGTTTGCATTACCCTCTGACTTTAACCATATGCCCGTACAACCTAACCACCACATAGCAAAGGTACCAGGTTTCACTATTTCTTGTTCAATTTCTTCATTTAACCACGTTCCCCATTCAGGAAATTGGCTAAGAATCCATGACTCTCTCGTAATATCGTTTACATGCATCTTATTAACCTTCTTTCTTTATGTTCGCATTAATATAGTCATCAAGATGTTGTTCTAATTTATCTACATGTGCAATATCTAATAACTTATGCGCTACTTCTTTTACACTGCTATAATGACAATGACGAATCATATCTTTGACTTTCATCATGGAGACAGCACTCATGCTTAACTCGTCAAGTCCTAAACCAAGTAATAAAACCGCTGCTTTTTCATTGCCAGCAAATTCACCACACATACCCGTCCATTTACCTTCTTCATGGGATGCGTCAATTACTTTTTTAATGAGCCTTAACACGCCTGGGTGAAATGAGCTATATAAGTAATCAATCTTCTCGTTTCCACGATCAACAGCTAGTGTGTATTGGGTTAAATCATTTGTACCGATGCTAAAGAAGTCTACTTCTTTAATGAGTAAATCTGCCATCATAGCAGCTCCTGGCGTTTCAATCATTATACCCACTTCTATGTTTTCATCAAAAGGTATTTGCTGATCCTTTAATTCAACCTTGGCTTGATCCAAGATTTGATTTGCTTGATGAACCTGTTCTACATGTGTAATCATCGGATACATAATACGAATTTTACCGTAATGACTAGCTCGTAATATGGCTTTTAATTGTGTCTTAAATAAGTCTTTTTTATCTAAGCACATGCGTATGGCACGATATCCAAGAAAGGGATTCATCTCATGGGGAAACTTTAGATATGTAATGCTTTTGTCACCACCAATATCCAGTGTACGTATCACAACAGGTTTACCTTCCATTTTCTCTGCTACAACTTTATAAGCATCGAATTGTTCACTTTCTGTTGGTAGAGCAACTCTATCCATGTATAAAAACTCTGTGCGATAAAGTCCAATGGCTTCTGCACCATACCGTAATACACTATCCATATCTTTTGGTGTGCCAATATTAGCTGCTATTTCCACTGTTTTACCATCCAGTGTGATTGCTTTTTCATGAATCAGTTCTTCTAGTGCTTTCTTTTCTTCTTCTAATTGCTGACCCTTTAATCGGTAATGCCTAATGTCTTGATCTGATGGATTAATCACCACAATACCTTCTGTACCATCCAATATGACCGTATCGCCACTCTCTACTTCAAGTGTAACAGCTTTCAATCCTACTACTGCTGGTAATTCTAGGGTCCGAGCCATGATTGCTGTGTGTGCTGTTTTGCCACCCATATCTGTTGCAAATCCGAGTACTTTATCAAAATTCATAGATACGGTATCTGAGGGTGTCAAATCATTAGCTATAACAATCACCTCTTCATCTAGATCTTGAAGGCTCATCATCTCAACATCTGCAAGATTATAGATAAGGCGCGAACACACATCGACAACATCAGCTGCTCTTTCCCTTAGATAATCATCATCTAATTCTTCAAACATCTGCTTAACGTCTTTCATAGCATAACTTGTAGCTGTTTCTGCCACATATAAATGCTCTCTTATGTAACCATTTATTTTATGTTCAAGTATAGGATCTTCAATGAGCATCATATGTGCATCAAATATAGCAGCTTCCTCTTGACCAACTTTTTCTTTGGTATCTTCATATAGCTGTTCCAATTGTTCTTTTGTCTTTTTCTTAGCACCACTTAAGCGATGGAGTTCATAATCAACATATTGCTCATCAATCTTCGTTGGTATGCAATCCACTTCTACTTTTTCAAAAAGATATGCTTTACCTATGACAATTCCTGGAGATGCTGCAATTCCTTTCATAACTTC
>JMSU01000139.1_pt1 | contig 33911 bp, 33 predicted proteins | sample 179011 | NCBI WGS metagenome assembly JMSU01 (sample SAMN02769580, study PRJNA246767) | bioreactor metagenome | isolation source: Culture-1 Bioreactor ArsB derived from microbial biomass from the upper 2 cm... | place: Germany: Bremen | collected day 87 after inoculation
CTGTTACTTCTATAATACAAAATACTTACAAAAATTTGGGGAGGTCTTTTTAATGAAAGAATACGAATTAGATTGTTTAGGCGAAGCTTGTCCTGTACCACTAGTTAAGGCTCAAAACAAATTAAAGGAAGTAGAAATTGGTGATATGCTTATCCTTCAAATAGATCATAGCTGTGCTATGAAAAATGTACCTGAATGGGCTAGAAAAGATGGTCACAATGTTGAAATCGAAGAAGTCGATGATGGTGAATGGGAAATCTTTATCGAAAAGGTTAAATAAAGATAAACAAGAAATTTTTTTGAAATTTACACTTTATTGTTTTAGTCTTTAAGCTGATGGTTGACAGATTGTACTGTCAACATTTTTAAAAGAGGAGGTGCAGTCTTGGATATTAAGAACAACAAGTATTATAAAAAATGGTTCAAAGGTGCTTGGACATATGTTACTGGGGCAGTCCTTTTATCATTATTTCAAATAGTTACATTTGCTACTACAGGAAATCCATGGGGAGTATCGGGAGTATTTGCAAACTGGGGTGCTTGGATATACAGAGCCCTCGGTGGAAGCGTTGATAAATGGTATTACTTTAGTAGTAAAGGTGCTCAATCAACATTAGAAGCAGGGATATTAAATGATCCTGGTTCATTAAGAAATCTTGGAATTATTTTCGGTGCTTTACTTGCCACTTTATTAGCATCACAATTTAAAATCAAGAAAATAAAATCTAAAAAGCAAGTTATTGCAGCAATTTTAGGCGGTTTGTTAATGGGTTACGGTGCTAGAATAGGTTTTGGTTGTAATATAGGTGCGTTATTTAGTGGTATTTCTTCTTTATCACTTTCTGGATGGGTATTTGCAGTATTTATGTTCCTTGGTTCTGTGGTAGGAAGTAAATTACTTGTTAAGTACTTCATGTAATTATTATTTGAATGGAGATGGTCATAATGGCAAGGGAAAAAAAAGTTGAACAGTATGATGTTGTAATTATTGGCGGGGGAGCAGCAGGGCTTACAGCAGCTATTTACTGTGGTAGAGCTAGATTAAATACTTTACTAATAGAAAAATCATTGGTAGGTGGGCTTGCAACGTATACTAATGAAATGGAAAATTATCCAGGATTTCCAGAGGGAAGCACTGGTTTAGGGCTAATGGATTTATTCCATAAACAAGCTAAGAAATTTGGAGTAAACTTCAAATTAACAGATGTAAAAAATGTTGACCTTGAAGGAGAAACAAAAATAGTTGAAACCTTCAGAAATAGATATGAAGCTAAAGTGGTTATAATAGCTACAGGTGGAAAGCCTAGAATAACTAAAGCTAAAAATGAAGAAAACTATTTATTCGATAAAGGTATCTCCTTCTGCGCTACTTGTGATGCAGCTGCAAACAGTGGAAAAGATGTTTTAGTTATAGGTAGTGGTGATGCAGCAATTGAGGAAGGTATGTTCTTAACTAAGTTCGCAAATAAGGTATACGTTTCAGTAATCCACGACAACGGCAAAATGGATTGTAATGAAATTGCGAAGGAACAAGCCCTTTCAAATCCAAAGATGGAATTTATATGGAATACAGTTGTAGACAGTTTTGAAGGCGATGGTCACTTAGATACTGTAGTATTAAAAAATCTAAAGTCTGATGAATTAATACCTGTAAAGGTTGATACTTGTTTTGAATTTATCGGATACTTACCTAATACTGAAATCTTCCAAGAGCAAGTTTCATTAACTGATAGAGGATATGTCTTAACTAATGAGATTATGGAAACAAATATTGATGGAGTATTCGCTGTTGGTGATGTAAGAGAAAAATTCCTAAAGCAAGTTGCTACTGCTGTAGGTGATGGAGCAATAGCAGGCTTTGCAGCCGAAAAATATATTGCTGAAAGTGAAGCATTCCATAATCAAATTATGAAAGCTGATAAACCAGGCGTAGTATACGTATATGATGCTGTAGATCCTAAATCTAGAGAACTTTTAACTATGATAGAAAGTTTCGAAGCGGAACATCAAGAAAAATATAAGGTAAATAAAGTTGACGTTTATAAGTCAAAAGGTATTGCAAATAGACTTGGTATAAGTAATTTCCCTTCTGTGGCAATAATTAAAGATGGACAGGTAGATACTATTATTAGTGAAAACATTACAGAAGAAGCAATTCTTTCTGCTTAAATGAGCAAATTGCATAATTACCATCCTAAAAAACTTACTACTATATATAGTCTTAGATTCCCTAGAGCTATACCACATTTATTATGCAATTTCCTCATCTAAATAATTGTAAGAAGTTTAATTCAACATTATAACTTCCATCAAAATAACAAAAAAAAAGAAGAATCTTCAAAATAGGTTCTTCTTTTTCCTTTTACGTATTATTTCAATTCATCCATATCTATACCTTTTTTCTTAGCTATATACTTAGGAATTAGTGAGATTAAGAATAATATTATACCTGCCGCAGCAAACTTAATTAATAGTCCTGCTGAAAAACCATTTGTTACTATCTCACCGGACATATATGCAAAAATAAATGCCCCTGGTGCCATACAAATTAGCGATACTATGAAATATGTGCTTAATTTAATCTTTGTTAGTCCATATGCATAGTTTTGGAATGAGAATGGGAATACAGGAACTAAACGAGTTAGTATTAAGAAACTCGTACCGTTCTTCTCCACTCCATCATCTATCTTTTTAAACATTTGATTTTTACCTATTTTATCTTCAATCATGCTTCTTGCCACATATTTAGCAACTAAAAATGCCGCAGTTGCACCTAGTGTCGCACCTAGTAACGATACAATTCCACCAATTATAGGACCAAATGCAATTCCCGCTATAATTGTGAGCATTGAACCTGGCAGCATAAATACACAAGCAGCAATAAATACTAATATGAAAACAAGATATCCCCAGATACCAAAGGATTTAAAGAATGATTGCATTGCTTCTACATCTTGTATTTTGCTTACTAATCCTGTTTTCCATGCTGCAAAAAATCCCAATCCAATTATTAATGCAACAATTATCAATTTCCCTAAATTACTCTTTTTTTCCTGCTCATTTGCTTTTGACAAGAAAAACACCTCCAAGCTCTAATTGGGGAGGAGGGGGAGCACCCCCGCTCCATCTTATTAATCATATACTTATTTTATTTCACCAGTTTCTAATGGTAATTCTTTATTATAGCTCCACTCAATCCATGAACCATCATAGTTTTTAACATTTTCATATCCTAATAAATGACTCAATACGAAGGTTGTATGAGCTGAACGTACTCCAGATTGACAATAAGCAATTATTGTTTTGTCAGCTGTTACACCCTTTGCTTCATATAATTCCTTTAATTCTTCCAAAGTCTTAAATGTAGTGTCTTCTCCATCTCCTACGTTGATTGCATTCTTATATTCTATGAATACACTTGAAGGAATTCTTCCTTTTCTAAAAGCACCTGATTTTAAATCTTCACCTGTTGCTTCCTTTATAGAACGAGTATCAATGATAATTACGTTAGGATCATCTATTGCAGCTTTAACATCTTCTATTGTTGCTAGTTTGCTCATATCTAATTCGCCATCAAATTTATATTCTGTCTTAGTTACTTTAGGTTTTTCAGTAGTTGTATCAAGACCTGAAGCCTTCCATCCATTTATTCCACCATCAATCAATGCCATTTTCTTATGACCAAGCATTTCTAACTGCCACATAAATCTAGCTCCATCATAGTCACCCTTTGCATCATAAAGTAATACCATAGTATCATTATCGATGCCTATTTCACCTAATAGCTTAACAAAGTTTTCTTTTGTAGCTCTCATACCACCATACTCATATTCACCTTCACCAGCACTATAATCTGGTCTCCATAGGTTTGTAGCTTTAGGAATATGACCTAGTAAGTAATCTGTAGATTTTCTAATATCTATAACTACTACCTTTTCTTCTGATTCAATTATTTCTTTAGCTTGAATAGCACTTATTATAACCTCTGAATTTGCATATTTGTCGTATTTAGTTTCTTGCTTCTCTAGTTCCTTTTCAGTTTTTTCCACTGGAGCACTGCAGGCAGCTAATCCAATCACCAATGTTAATGCTAAAATTACCGTTAAAAACTTTTTCATGTTTTGTCCTCCCTTTTTTTGTTGAGAAAATTGCATAATTCTAACTTGGCACAATCTCATATGCAATTTGCTCTGTTGTTAATTTTTAGTCATTGCTCCTTATATTTAAAGGGAAAGTTGTATCTTTCCCCATAAATCTTTTTTACTTTAACACCTTGTTAATGTTTCTCTTGGACTTATATCTATTGGCCCAGCTTGTAATAGGACTGCCCGGTACTTCCGGAAACTGAGATTTTGAATCCCATGGTCCATCAAATATTAAGTCAAGTATGTGAACAGTCTTTTTTCCACCCTTTACCATTGACTCTCTACATGCCGCACAGTATGCAACTACATAATCAGACTCTATTTCGTCTGTTCTTCTTTTCATAACCCTCAAAGCTAAGTCTGGATTAGCAGGAACAACCATTCCTCCAAATCCACAACATCTTGTTTTTTCCCTAGTGTGTGGTGGTTCTTCAATTTTATATCCTAACTCATTAATAATCCATCTGATTCCATCATGGATACTTGTTTGTTTTCTAGTTGGACATGAATCATGTATAGCAAAAACTATGTCGCTATTTTTTCCTATTCCAACTACTTCCTCTGGTAATCCTATTTGTGGTAAAAGTTCCCATAGTGATGTAACCTTTTGGTTAGGACTGTATTCTGACATAGTTAAGAAACATGATTGGCAGGCAACTATTATTTCTTCTGCACCTACTCTGTCTACCTCTTCTTGAAATTCACCATATCTTTCTTTAAATTTATCCACCTGCCCTAATGCTTTAGTTGGTTTACCACAGCACTTTAGTATAGCTCCTGTTCCAGGTAATTTCTTTTGTAAATGCTCCAATGTTTTCTTTACTGCCTCAGGATTATATGATGGTAAACTACATCCAGGAATAAACACTCTTTTTGTCTTTGATATCATATTTAGATCTCCCCTCCTATTTTTTAGCTGCCTTAGCCGTATTAAATAATTTTGAAAAACCTAAAGCTTGATGAACCTCGATAGCGCCATGACCTTTGATAGGAGACTTACCGTCATTAGCCTTAACCATAATTTTTCTAATATCCATAAACCTGTCCTTAATTGGGAATTCCTCTGGACATACTATTGTACATTGACTACACATATTACATGAATATGGTATCATCGGATCAACTTCACCAGTTTTTAAGATATTTTCAAATAAATCCTTAGGACATTCACAGTAGTCTCCAAGCATTTCACACTCTTTCATACAAAGCTTGCATTCACACTTAAGACATCTAGATGCTTCATTCACAGCCTCTTCTTCAGTAAAGCCTAGATCCACTTCTTCAAAGCTCTTTACTCTTACAAGTGGATTTATTTGAGTAGTTTTTACCCTTGGTAAATCAGCCTCGTCTTCCTCTATTTCGGTCTTAAGCCAAGTCTTATAACTACCTTCATTCTCTCTACCTTCAGCTAAATCTTGTTCCTTTAAGTATCTATCAACTGACATTGCAGCCTTTCTGCCCTCTGCCATTGCTTCAATTGCTATAACAGCTCTGCCACTTGCATCTCCTGCAACAAAAATATTTTCTATTTTAGTTTGAAGTGTTACATCATCTACTTTGAATTTTCCACCTCTAAGTGTTTCTAGTTCTCCAGCTGAATCAAAGGAATTATCAACTGCTTGCCCAACAGCAAAGATAACATTATCAACTTCAAGTATTTTCTTATTATTTTCATCAAATGAAGGACTGAATTTTCCATCTTTATCAAATATCGATAGACATTTCTTTATTTCAAAGCCTGCTACCTTTCCACCCTTACCTATAATATTTTCAGGGCCAAATCCATCATGTAGTATAACGCCTTCTTCTTCTGCTTCTTCAACTTCCCAATCATGGGCTGGCATATTAGGCTTATCTTCTAGACATATAAGGTGTACTTCCGCAACCCCTACCCTTCTTGCACTTCTTGCAACGTCAATAGCTACGTTTCCGCCACCAATAACTGCAATTTTCTTTCCTATATCATATTTTCTAGTTAGGCTGACCTCTCTTAAGAAATCAACTGCATTTAATACTCCATTTGTGTCATGTCCTGGTACAGGTATTATAACTCCTTTATGAGCTCCTACAGCAATTATTACTGCATCATAGTTCTTTTTTAGTTCCTCAAAGGATATATCTTTACCAACATCTACACCCATCTCGAACTTCACGCCCATATCCTCAAGAAGGCTATATTCATGATCTATAATGTTTCTTGGTAATCTATACTCAGGTATCCCTACCCTCATCATACCTCCAACAACAGGTAACCTTTCGTATATAGTTACATCATACCCCTTTTTTCTCAAATCTAAAGCAGCTTGAGCTCCAGCAGGTCCCGCACCTATTATTGCTACTTTTTGAGCCTTCTCAGCTTCTATAGTTAAATCCCAATCATTTTTATTATCATAATTATCAGCAGCAAATCTTTTTAAAGTTGCAATTGCCATTGGCTGCCTGAAAGCCTCTTCTCTCTTACATTCCTCTTCACAAGGATGTGCACAGATTCTCCCTAGGGTTGCTGGAAGGAAAAGCTTTTCTCTGATTACGTTAATAGCATCCTTATGCTTACCTTCAGCAATTAAGTTTACATATCCCTTTACATCTGTATGCATTGGACATGTAGCTTGACAATAGGGTGGTGCATCTCCCATGCAATCATCCACAATGCTCTGCATTTTATCCAAAACTTCCTTTGGATAAGTGATTTTTCCCATATTTTTGCCTCCTTCTTTCTCGTGAAAGATCGTTTTTGAAAAAACAATCTTTGTTAAAAACTCTACAATTCTTAATTTAATTATAATATATTTATTGTTAAACCTTTAATAAGTATTGTTTATGATGCATAATAATCATTTATTACCTTGATTTTCGACATTGTTCGACATGTTATTTTAATTATACACTATTGCTGATATAAAAGTAACGATGTTTAGTTTTTTGTATGGTATAATAATATTAAAATATTAATAAGACAGGTGGGTTATATGAATATACAATATTTAAAGGCTTTTTATGTTACTGTAAATGCTAATAGCATTTCAAAAGCTGCAAAACTTCTACATTTGACACAGCCTGGACTTAGCATGCAGATACAATCATTGGAAAAAGAACTTCAAGTTAATCTACTGAATAGGAGCAATAAGGGAGTTGAACTTACTGAGGGTGGCAAGGTCGTTTTTGATTATGCAACCACTATTTTATCATTGCAAGAAAATATTGAAAGGGATTTATCAAATTTAAAATCTGATAAAAAGCATCTTTTAATTGGCTCATGTAAAGCTGTAGGTGAATACGCCCTACCTTGCAGTATATACATGTATAAACAAAATAATAAAGATGTAGATATAAATCTAGAAATAAGTAATACAAATGAAGTTGTTACTGATCTTGTTAGTAGAACCATAAATGTGGGAATATTCCATGGTTACGACAGTAATAAAGACCTCACAATACAAAAGGTGACCTCCGATAGATTATTATTAGTTACATCTTTACCTTTGGTTAAAGATAAAATTTCTATAAAAGAACTGATCCGTTTGCCATTAATATTTAGAGAAAGTGGTTCAGGTACTAGAGAAACTATCTTAAGAGCTTTAAAAGAACATAAGATAAAAGCTGATGATCTCAATATTATCTATGAGCTCAACTCCATGGAAGCTATAAAAACATCTGTAATTGCGGGTAAAGGTATATCTTTTATTCCTGAATTAACAATTAAGAGAGAACTTAAGGATGGGGTATTGAAGCTTATTGAAGTAGAAGATCTAGAAATTTTTAGTGAATTTTACATTGGCTATAGAAAGGACCATAGTCTAAGTCCATTTGAAACAGATTTTATTAGCTTTGTAAAATCTTCTAAACGTGGATTCTGTTAGGTTTGGTTCAAAGTTACAAGTTACATTTCTTAAATTATTATAGACATTAGTTAAGAAGGGGCTGAACTTATGAAGCTATATCATAAGTTCAACCCCTCATTCTTTTTAAATTAATGATTTCTACCCTACATAGGAATTAGACTTTTGTCTGGAGTTAAAATCTTAATAGTTTATTACATCATAAGTAGTCTAACAATATATGGTATAATTTTCTTGTACAGGAATTCAGAAGAAATTTGTATGGGAGGATTAGCATGACTAAAAAAACATTGAATTTTTTCAAATTGCCGAAAATATTCTATATAGGGATAATTCCTATTATATATTTAGCTGTCAATACAGGAATTCATGAAGCTCATAACAATTCTATAATGAAATATGCTATAGAAAATCATTCCCGTATAGAAAAGTTTATACCTAATATCACAATAGGTATAAGGCATGGTGTTTTGATATTTCTAATTTTAACTATACTTTGGATTTTCCTTGTAAAATGGGTTTCTATTTTTAATAAGGATAGGGCTTTTATTAGAGGATTTTTTTCATTAAGCGAAATGTCTGTAGATAGGATTATAACAAAGCTTTTTTATACTGGCCTTATTGTATTAGCCTTTTGGACATATCTTATTTCTAGAGTATACTCCCTAACTACTATCTTGGGATTTATTATGTATAATAATTACTATATCCATTTGCTTCTTTCGATTATTTCATATATTATCACACTTGTTATTGGCCTTGTTTTCTGGAAGATTACATGTGAATTATTGATAATTATATTCCGTTGCTTTGAGGTTTATTATGAGTCAAAGAAAAAGGGACTAAAATAATAACTATCAAGTTTAAGACTTTGAAAAACTAAAGGGCATCATTAGACACTTCAACTTGTCAACAAAGTGAAATTATTTAAGAGAATCCACGAAAGCAAAAAAGGATTCTCTTTTTTATGCAGAAATCTATAAATATATAACCTTGTATTATGGTCATCACGTAAGAGGAATAATATTGTCTGGTGGTTCAAGATATTCTTTCTGTAGGGAAACGCCGTACTGATTATATTTTTTTAGATGCTCTATTAAGTTTTTACGTTCTAATTCAATTATATCTTTATAATCTGAATAGTGATTGATAATTTTATCAGCCAATCCATTAATTTTCCTTCCAGATACAGGCATTACACAGAATTCTTTAATTGAAGATACAAAATAACCTCCATCCATTGCCATTTCATATTTCTCTAAGTTATAGATCTCATCTTGATTTTTTATGTATGTTATTGCGCTTGGCGCTATACTCCCTCCATCGTTAGAAAGAATTTTTCCATATAGAGTATAACCACTAGTAAATGTGGTTACAAAAACCTTTAGTCTATCTTTTTCCTCATAACTACCAAAAATATGTGGTGCTACTATTGTGAAACCAGCATGTTTGATTTTATTCGCTTTAACCTCAGTTTCATAGACTAGTTTTTCTATAGGGTCATCACCTTGATATTGAAAATCCGGCAATTCAGTCATTTCTCTTATTTTAAGCCTTTTGAACCATTCTTCAGATGACAAAGTATCATCCTCTACATTATTTCTAACTCCTAATAATTCCTTACATAAAGTCATCATAATTTCACCACGTAACCCTTTGGCGTTTCCTTCTTGAAACTGCTTAAGCATGTAGTTAAGTCCATCTTCTGCTCCAAGTTTTATTATGTCTTCATATGCTTCATCATTTGCCTTAATATAATCTCTAGGATTAGATGATTCTTTAGGCGATGACATTAATTCCACTAATTTAATTTCCATAAATTGTGCTAAGGGATCGGTGATCGCCATTTCATTACCAGTTATTATTGCTACTCCCTCATGATAAATGTCTTCTGAGATTTCATTAATAAACTGATAGGGTCTCTCACAATAATAGTTATTATTTTTCTCATAAATATAATAGCTATCTTGACCAATATTAAAACTATAATGCTCTTCAGCATTTACAGGCGTATCATTTACACTTTTTATATTGGTTCTCTTGCCACTTATTAAAACATCTACTAGCTCTTCAGGTATATAATAACTCGAAAAACCGTACATTAAAAACATTTTATCCCATACATCCTCTGAAATACTATAATACCTAATATCGCCATTATATTTAACCATTGCAAGTGCTTCAGTGTCGTAAAAAAGTACTTCTGATACACCTAAATCTAAATGTACTGAAGCAGTGTGAGAAATCTCTAATGCTGATTCTACTTTCTTTTCCTTCCAATCATCTATAGTATCATATATTAGCTTTGCAAATTTGTCACCACTTATATAGGTGCCACCTCCCATATTATGTCTTACCACTAGTTGATTACTTCCAAGGGACATTTGGGCAATATTTTCTATATCTAGATAAGATAAGTGTGAGTCTTCTTTAGGATTTGTAGTAAGTCCAATGCATGCTACTATCAATAAAACCAATGTCATAATAATAACCCAGAACCTCGGTTTCTTGTACTTTATAACATTTTTTATTCTTGATTTAGTATTGTTCTCACCAAAGGCAATAGGACTAAATAGCCTACTCTGTTTTACTGATAAATCAAGCAATAATTTTGCATAGTCAGCTTTTATCTCTTCACCTCTTACCTTCATTACTTTTTCATCACAGGACATCTCCATATCTTTAGTCATAACATAATAGGATAGCCACATCAAGGGATTGAACCAATGCACTACCACAGCCATAAAATACATAGGTTTTATGATATGATCTTTTCTTTTGATATGATTTTTTTCATGACTTACTATGTATGTATAGTTCTTATCTTTTATACCTAAGGGTAAATATATTTTGGGTTTAATAAAGCCTAAAACAAAGGGTGTTCTTATTCTATCGGTTTCGTATATATTTTCTTCTACAATAGTTGCCGTTCTAATCCCTTTGTATAGTCTTACATAGGAAATAACAGAATACAAAACAATCATGATAAATCCCACAACCCATATTATATTGCCTATATAAAGTACTATCTGTATGGGGTTCACACTGGCAGTTTCATTGACAGATGGCAGAGTTTCATAAATAATATTATTTACCGTATTATCAATTGAACCTATACCACTGTATATCCCTGGTGCTTTCATATAGCTGATATTTTGGGGAATTGGATTGCTCCTTGTAGGTATTAAACTTATTACACTTTCAAATGAAAATGGACAGATCATGCGGAAAAATACTATTCCCCATAGCATATATGAATAGATTTTAGGAACTTTTTTTAAAAGTAACCTAATCAAAATAATCGCTAGAACAACATAGCTCACTGTAAGGCTCATATTCAGGATTTTCACAAAAACATCTGTCATTTTGTAGCCTCCTCTATCACCTTCTTAATTTCATTCGCTTCTTTTTCTGTAAGTTTTCTATCTTTTAGAAAAGCAGAAATAAAGTTAGGTAGAGAATCATCAAAAACTCTGTTTACAAGCTGCTCACTTTCGTACTTTTCAACTTCATCTTTTTTTACAAGCACTGTTACTACAGCATTTTCATTTTTTATTAGCCCTTTTTTAGAGAGTTTTCTTATCATAGTGTACGTAGTGGATTTTTTCCAACCAAGTTTTTCTAAACATATCTTGTGCAATTTTGTTGAGTTGATCGGCTCGTTATCCCAAATAATACACATAAATTTATATTCCCCATCAAATAATTTATAATCCTTCATATATCTTCTCTCCCTAGGTTTATTATTATAGACCTAGTTTATCCCGATAAACCTATTCTGTCAACTGGCTTTACTGAACATAAGTCCTTTAAATAAAAAAATAAAGGGGGTGTCTCAGAATGACGAGTTTCTGCGTTATTTGAAATGTTCATCGACTTGGCACGTACGTTAGTACTAGCCAAACCGCTGAAATTTCAAAAACCTTGAACTTCATTCATTCTGAAACACCCCGGGTCTGAACTCATAAAATGCCTTTATGAGACAGCCCCTTTCGGTAACTAATTTACATATACTCTTTAAGTAAATTCTTCATAAAATCAATATCTAAATACTCTTCTATTTTCTTAAAGGTATCCACGTTTCTTATATCCTTATTTGGATTTTGATATTCAAGCCAAGCATATGCACACCAGGATAATGCCCTTAGATAGAGGTATGGATTGTAGAGATTTACCCTCTCTCTAATATTTTTGTCCCCGCCTTCAAGATTATCAACATAGGTTTTAAAAAAGTCATCCTGTTCTTCCTCTGAAAGTAAATAATTGGCCTTCCAAAGTGTTGTGGTGGGAGCCAAGAATTGAGTTATATCTTGACAAGGATCACTAATAACAGGCTTTTCCCAATCGATTAAATAGCTTTTTTTATTTCCAATAATAAAGTTGTGAGAATTAACTTCAGTGTTATTAATAACATGCCATTTATTTTCAATGAAATACCTCTCTCGGCTTTTATTTTCCTCTGCCCATTGTAGGAACTTATAAAAAAAATCCTTCAACTTTTTATCTACTATAGGAGATTTTAAATAATCCTTTAAAAGTTTCTCACCTTCTAATATCCTGTCACTACAGATCTTTTCTTCAATAATAAAATCATTATCAATAGAGCCTATATCAATAGAATGGATTTTACCAAATATTTTACCGGCTTTACCCATATCGCTATGGTACTCTAGCGGTCTTCCATCTAAAAATTCCATTATTAGAATACCGTAATGAAAGAACTCTTTTGTATCGTCGACGAAATAAACCTTTGGAGTAACACCGCTTATTTCTAGGCTTTTAATGGCATTATACTCATATCTGATTTGATTATCCAGTTCTAATTGACTCCCAGTATTAACTCTAAAAACATACTTTGTATCTTCATCATCAATAGTGAAGTTTACATTATACTCTCCTTGAGCTAAAAAATTTACTTCAAAGCTTCTATTCATTTTTAATTGTAAATATATTTCTTTCTCTATAATATAATTTTTGATTTTATCCTTTAGAGTATTCTTTAACATAGTCCTTATCACTCCATAGATTATTTAGGTAGTCTATTGTATTATAGGGTATAACATCGAAGTTATATTCGAAATTTTCAATCTTTTTCATAAAGGAAAATAAATCCTCTTTAGTATCAATATCAGTATGTTTATTTGCTAGTCCTACTTTTAGGTTTAAACCATTTGCGATGTCTATAGTCCCCTCAAGAACCGACTTATTCCCCCATTTTAACTTATCTTCAAATATCTCCTCACAAACCTGCTTCATACCAACAAGATAATAGCCACCATCGGTAGTCGGACCTAATACTATATCTGAATTATCTAAAGCCTCAAAGGCCTCTCCAATATCATTGGGTTGAATATCTGGTATATCAGCGCCCATAAGAGCCACTTGACTATACTCTTTTTGGAAAAGGTAACGAAATCCATTTAACATTTTTTCCCCAAGATCCTTCCCTTTCTGTGGAAAACACTTCATATAATCAGGTATAATATCTTTTATCAATTCAAAGGAGTTTTCAGGAGTATAAGTCAAATATATATCTATATCATCCTTTATATATTCAAATAAATTAAATAAGTCCAGTAAAAAACATCTATGCAGATTCGCACATTCTTCTCCAGATAATATTTTCATAAGCCTGGTTTTCGTTCTTCCAGGTACAGGCACCCTGGTCATTAGAATCAATGCCTTCATCTTATCTAGCCTCCCTATATATTTCCTTTAGCTTAGAAGAAGGTACCCCTAACATATATAAGAATTTTATTTTATGCATAAGTAATAGTGTTTTAAGCTGGCCTCCACTTTTAAATCTCCTTGCGGAGGTACCAATAGGAGTTTTCACAACTTTAACCTTTCCTACCTTATGAAGCTTTTTTGATAATTCCCAATCCTCCATAAGCTCTATATCAGGATAACCTTCTAATGCATCAAAGGCATCCTTCTTTATAAAAATTCCCTGATCTCCAAAGATCAAGCCTAAAAATTTTGCCCTTAAATTTGATGTTTTAGCTACAAATTTCATGAAATAGGTTCTATAATCATAAAAATCCAAAGAAAACCCTCCACCAATATAACCTCGTCCTATGGCACTTTCAATACTCTCTAAGGATTCCTCATGGATTTTCGAGTCTGAATGCACAAACCACAATATATCTCCTAAAGCTTCTTTAGCTCCAAGATTCATTTGCCTTGATCTACCCTTTTCGCTGTGGATAACCTTGGCAATGCTAGAAGCTTTATCCACAGTTCCATCGGTGCTTCCACCGTCAACAACGATTATTTCCTTATCACCCTTAAGTGAGTTAAGGTCCATTAGCAAACTTTCAATACCTTTTTCTTCATTTAGAATTGGAACTATTATAGATATCATATTAAGCACCTCGGTTGCTAGACAATAATTTATATTATTGCTACTCTATATCTTCAAAAAAAACAACCCTATCAAAATCTATTTCTAACCATACTTTTTGGTTTATTTCAAACAGTTGCTTTGAACTTACCGCACATTTCAGCTGTATACCCTCTACTGATAGGTTATAATATATCTTGTCTCCAGCATATCGCTTGGAATCTATCTTCACCCAAAACCCCTGATCTTTTTCACAATCCCATACTTCTATTTCTTCGGGTTTTATCATGGCTATAGCCCTAGTATATTTATTAAAATTAGTCTTAAATTCCCCGAGACTACACTGGAAAAAACCGTTTTTAACTTCCCCTTTCAAATAGTTTTTTTCACCAAAGAAATCAGCAACTAGTTTAGAATTCGGAGTTTCATAAATTTCACGGGGACTTCCAAACTGCTTTATCTCTCCATCTAACATTACAGCTATCCTGTCAGAGGCCATCAAAGCTTCTTCTTTGTCATGGGTCACTAGTATTGTGGTTATACCCATTTTCTTCTGTATATTACAGACAAAGTTTCTCATGGATTCTCTGAGTCTAGTATCAAGATTTGAAAATGGCTCATCCAATAAAAGCACCTTAGGTTCAATTGCTAAGGCCCTTGCTATAGCAACTCTTTGTCTTTGTCCACCGGAAAGTTCACCTGGATATTTTTTTTCATGTCCCTCTAATTGAACAAGCTGGGTCATTTCCTTTACCCTAGTTATCCGCTTATCTTTTTTAACCTTTGCCATTTTAAGACCAAAGGCTATATTTTCCTCAACCGTCATATGGGGAAATAAAAGATAGTCTTGAAAAACGATTACAGCTCCTCTTTTTTCCACAGGGATATTAACAATCGATTTCTCACCAAAAAGAATATCTCCACAATCCGGTGAAAAAAGTCCCGCAATAATCTTTAGGGTTGTAGTTTTTCCACATCCTGATGGTCCAAGTAAAGAAACCATCTCACCTTCGTTTACTATAAGATTTATATTTTTTAAAACTTCTTTATTTTCAAAAGTCTTTGATAGATTTTTTAGTTCTATTTTATACATTACGTATTCTCCTAATCTAAGCTCCTAACTACTAGCTTTGTAGATGTTCCTTTGGATCTTCAAAGAAGAGACCAAGTCCTAACAGCAAGAAATCATTAGCTAATTACATATAGAAATGATTTTCACCCTTATAGTAGATTTTAATTAATTTTTCCATTATCAAAAGAATAAATAAGGTTGTTATTATGAATATTATGCTATAGGCCGAAGCCATCATTCTATCTCCACTTTGTATATATGGAAACATAAGCATTGAAAAAGTTACTATTCTTCCACCGCCAATTAAAAAAGTCAAAAAATATTGACTGAAGGAAACTATAAATACTAGGCTTCCAGCAGATAACAGTCCGGGAGCAATCAAAGGCAGGGTTACTCTAAAAAAGGTTTGTAACGGACTCGCTCCTAATACTCTGGCTTGCATCTCCATAGATTCTCCTACTATTTCAAAAACATTTGTCAATATCCTTATGGCATAGGGTGTGCAAGGTATTAAGTGAACTAATAACACTCCAATAAAAGTATTTACTAGTCCGAGCTTCATAAAAACAACATGTATTCCCATAGCAACCACAACGGTTGGAACAATTATTGGAACTAAAACTAATATTTTAAAAAAGCTTTTCCCTCTAAAATTGTAGACCCCCAAGGCCTTAGCAGCAGGTATACTTATTAAAAGTGTAGTAATAGTCACTACACTAGATAAACATACACTAAAACAAAGCACCCTTAAGGATTTTTTAGAAGGGTCCAATATATATTTGAAACCTCTAACACCATAATCCTTTGGAATTAGATTTGGCCAAGGCCATATTTTGACAAAACTCCAGATCCCTAAAACAATCAAGGGAAAAATTAATAAAAATATAAGAACATACATTATGACTTTAAAAACGTAACTGTTTTTCTTCATTTGTTTCTCCTTTAATTGTTAAACTTCGAAATCAATTTAAATGTTTTACTGTATAACCATACTAGAATTATCGAATAAAACGTCAAAATCATATTTATAACCATAGTATAGGGTCTATGAGCTAAATTAGGATTTGTATATTCAATATATGCTCTTACAGGCAAGGTCTTTGGACTAGTAGGTCCTAATAAATAAGGAACTTCAAATGCTCCAAATGAAAAAGCAAAAATAATTATATATGATGACAAGATACTAGGCATAATCAATGGTAAGAGAATTTTCCAAAATACCTGTCTTCTATTAGCTCCTAGATTTAAAGCAGCATCGGACAATTTTTCACTTATATTACTTAGTACAGTATATACTACCATAGCAATAAAGGGCACTTCCTTCCAAAGATAGGTTGCTATAATTCCTATACCACCTCTATCAAATATTAAAGATGGGAATTGATTCTGTTCTCCTATGAGTCCTAAAAAGTATAATACCCTTGCCAGAACCCCACTCTGAGCCAATATATTATATACGAGCAAAGCAGCTATGGAATGGGGTATAATTATAGGCAATTTATAAATTATTTCTTCAATTCCTTTTCTATGTTTACTTTGCAAAATAGAATAAGCAAGTACAACCCCGATAACAACTGCCAATATTGAAGACATAACTGAAGTGTATAGGCTAAACTTAAGCGAGCTTAGAAAGCTGCTATCACTTAAAACCTCAAAATAATATTTTAATGTAAAAACCTTAAGTCCTACAACGGGAAAATATCCTAAGCTCTGAAAAAATCCTATTACAAGTCCCATTGCAAATATTCCTAGGACTATAAGCGTAACAGGGGCAAGCATGATATAAGGCTTTAGTTTCTTTAACAACGTTTTACTCATCCTCTACTGCAATATTTTCCTGCCATATTTCTTCTATTATAGGTACTAAATTGGCTGGCATTTCAGGAACTCTATGATCTAATAGTATATTTTGGGGTAATGTTCCCTTTCCAAGTTTTATATTCTCAAAAACTTCCTTCTCTTCTTCATTAAATTTACTATTATCCAACACCGGTAAGTCTCCCCAGTTTTCTGGGTCATATTTTGAACTCTGAGCATCAACACTCAAAATGAAATCTATAACAGCTAAAGCACCAGCTTTGTTTGGAGCATTGTATGGTATTGTTAAAAAGTGTGTATTTCCAATTGTACCCCTATCAAATATAGCATTATTGCTTGACTGTGGAAACTCTCCAGTTGCAATTTTACCAGCTACATGATTTGGATTGTAATTCATTGTCATGAAAACCTCATTGTCTGCAAACATATTGTCTAATTGAGCACTCGTAGCAGGATAAGTCTTGCCTTCTTTCCAGAGGTAAGGCTTTATCTCCTTTAGAAACTTAATTGCAGGTTCTATTTCTACTGCTATCTTTTTCTTGTCAGCCTCCATATTTATGAACTTTTCATGACCTACAATATCATATATTATATTTCTAACGAATGCACTTCCTATAAAGTCAGGAGGCGCTGGGTAAGTAAATTTACCAGGATTGCTTTTTACCATCTCTAAAAGCTCTTCATGGCTATTAGGGGCTTTATCTAATCTTGCTTTATCATAAATCATAACAAATTGTGCTTTTCCATAGGGGGCTTCATACCCATCTACAGAAAAACCAAAATCATATTTTACATCTGGAGAATCCTTATCTATATAATCGTTAAAGTTAGGCAATTTGTTTGTGAAAGAACCTAGTAATAAGTCATTGGTTTTAGCTGTATAAAAATTTTCGCCATTTATCCACACTATGTCAATAGTACCTTCCTTTGCGTTTATTTGTTTCTCACCTAACAATTTGTTCAAGATATCATCAATATTCATTGGAACTCTATTTAAAGTTATATCATATTCTTCTTTTAGGGTTTTCGTAACATAACTATCTAGCCAGTCATTTATTTTCTGACTTCCTCCCCAACCATATAAGTTAACCGTAGTACCTTTAGAGCTTTGTAATATACTTTCCCAATCCTTTTCTAAAACATTTCCCTCTACCTTCTCTGACCCATTGCCACATGCAGTTAAATTAAAAACTAATATTAATGAAAATACAATGGTTAGTATTTTTCTCACAGCATTACCTCCTTATAATGTGGTATGATAAATAGTTCACATTTTCACAGTAAAAATTTGAATAAAAGCTTACAGCCTATCCATGCCCCGATGAACATAAACAGTGCATATACCCATCCATGCAAAGAAAAAGATGGAATAGCACTAAAATATGCGCCAATATTACAGCCAAAGCTTAGTCTACTGCCATATCCCATTAATACCCCACCAATTAATCCAAATAACAATTGTTTTCTATTTTTTATCCTCTTCCATTTAAACTCCGATGCTAATAATGCTGCTATTAAGGCTCCAAATATCACTGCAAGATTTATAATTGTATATTCATTATTAAAAAAAGTCTTGCCTTCACTTAAATTGTTTCCGTATACCCTAAAATAATACCAATCTGAATGGTCAAATCCCATTGCTTCTAAGATTCCCATTCCCCAATATAGAAAACCCGTTGTAATTCTCCACGGCTTACCTGAAACTAGAAACAAAACTATATTGAGTACAGCTAAAGTTATTCCTCCAACTAAATAAGGCCAATGTTCATTTATTAGTTTTTTCCAAAGTCTCATCTAATCACCCTTTATAATCTTTTCTCAATATATATTTCCCATTCACCATCGTGAACCTTAGCATAATCTACTTCATGACCCTGCTTTTTTGCCCAATCAACAACGTTAGTTATTGTACAGCTATGATCTGTTTCCATTATTAAAACATCCCCCACTTCCATTTTCTGCAACTTTTTAAGTGCTTTTAGAAGTGGTATAGGACATGCTTCATACATGCAGTCTATTCTGACTACTGACATTTCAACCCCCCCAAATCACATTTTCATCATATTGTTCTTCTTCTGATACCACTCTGCTACAAAATAAAGCATAATTAATACTACAACTTGAATTACTACAGAGATAGGGAAGCCCAGATACTTCGGTATATATATTGTAGGAGATTTACTTATAAAAAGCCTGTCCCAAAACTCAAAGTTTTTCCCGCCTAAAAGTGTCCCAATTATAAATCCTAATAATACTACTAGTTGTAAGCTAAAACCTTCTCCAATTCTCATAAGAGTTCCACTTGCACAACCACCAGCTATAACCATTCCTACTCCAAATAATATCGCTCCTATGGCTGTGTGTATTCCTACCGGGTCAATTTGACCTGGTATATTTTCATAACTGATACTTGTGTTCCCTCCGATAGCATTATACTGAATAAGTGCAAACGCAATTGTAGTTATAATAGATGCTATAATTATGGCTTTTAAGATAGACGTACTCCCTACCATTATTGGATCTCTAAAACTCGCCGAAAAACAAAATCTCGATTTTTGCAGAGTAAAGCCCATTAAGAGTCCCAAAATCCAAATTACACTATACATAAAGTTATTTTTTAACAAAAATAAATATATGAGACCGCCTAGTGTAATGAAAACCATGCCATATATAATCTGATTCTTTTTATTCTCGTATTTTAATTGTCTCTGTCTCTTCAATTCTTGTATTTTACTCGAAGCCAATTATTCCACCCCTTCAAAAGAGAAACTAGTATGTTAAATTCTAGTCAATCCATCGTATATATTATATATTATTAAAAAAGCATTTCATATTTAGAATGTTTATATAGAATAACTAAATATTATATAGCCTTTATTTATATTCTATCAGCTTCTATGTTAAAATAAAACTGATTAATATTTTAATAACAAGGTGGTATAAAATGTATAAAATTCTATTTGATTGTGATAATACGATGGGTGTAAAAAACTGTGATGTTGATGACGGCTTAACTCTGATATATCTACTAGGAAGGAAAGACATTAATATTTTAGGTGTTACCACTACATTTGGCAATAGTGAAATTGACATTGTTTACAATAACACTAAGAAAATGTTTGATGAACTAAATATTAACAACATTCCTCTATTCAAAGGAGCTCCTTCCCCTGAAAATAGGAAAAGTGAAGCTTCTGAGTATTTGGCAAAAATTACACAGGAACATCCTGGAGAGATTACCCTTCTTGCCACGGGTTCATTGACAAATCTGCTAGGAGCATATGAAGTTGATAACAATTTTTTTGACAATCTAAAGGCAATAGTCTTGATGGGCGGTATTACCGAGCCTCTAATAATCAATGGTAAAAATTTAGATGAATTGAATTTTTCCTGTGATCCAGAGGCTTCCTTTAAGGTTCTGAGTTCAGATACTAAGGTTACTGTATTAACAGGACATATATGTTTACAAGCCATTTTTGGTGAAGCTGAATACAAAAGATTGATGGAAAATGAATACATAAAAACCTATCAATATATAAAAGATAAAACTATAGATTGGTTTGAGTTTATTATGCAGGAGTTTGGTATAAAGGGCTTCTATAATTGGGATGTTGTTGCGGCGCTATATATAACTCATCCTGATCTATTTGATGAAAATATTAAAAGGGTTATCTCTACTCCTGAAGATTTAAAAAAGGGTTATCTAAAAATAGATTCTTTGAGTAATAGAAGCTATGATGTAAATATTCCTACTAAGATTGTAGATATTGATAAATTTAACAATATTATTTTCGATTCTTGGAAAAGAGTGAATATATAGTTTGATTTTCTTTATATACACGTTCAGAAAAGGAATGGAAAAAGGGACACGTTCCAAGTTCTGTTTGGGTTGAATGGACAAATGCCGTAGGCGAAGACGGTACATTTAAGAGTGTAAGTGAGCTTAAAGCTTTATACGAAGAAAAAGGAATTACTGCTGATAAGGAATTAATAATGCCTTACTGCTTAGGTGGTTGGAGAGCTGCTCACTCCATATTTGTTTTAAGTGAACTACTTGACTATGAAAATGTTAAGAACTACGATGGTTCTTGGGCTGAGTTTGGAAAATCAGGTGAAACTATAGAAAAGTAAATGATTTAACAATAAAAATGCAAGGGATTATCCATAATTCCCTTCCATTTTTCATTGATTTCTTTGATTTTACTATATTTCACAATCCTGATCTATATACTTATCTAATGTAAAATGGAACATCACGCCCTTTACAGTATTCTTTGCACCAAAGTCACTTCCATGATGTTCTAAAATTCCTTTTACTATTTGAAGTCCTAGACCTGTACCTCCTGAATCTCTATTTCTTGATTTTTCAACCCTGTAGAAGGGTTTCCATATTTCTTCTATTTCACTTTCTGGGATATGAGTTCCAGTATTTTCTATAGTAAACAATATCTTTTCTTCGTCTTCATTGATACAAATTAATACCCTCTCATCGCTGTTAGTATATCTAATGGCATTGCTGTATAGATTAGTGATTACCTGTTCAATCTTTTTACTATCACCCTTTACAAAAATATCCTCAACATCTAAGAATATTTCAATATTTTTATTTTGGACTAAGGTTTTCAATTTGCTGTGAACCTTTAATACAATATTGGAAATATCGAATATTTGCCAATTTAATTTATAGCTATCAGACTCGATCTTTGACAGCTGCAGCATTTCAAATATTAGTTCATTCATCTGACTTACTTCCTCAATTAAGGAATTTATGTGGGTTTTATCGTGCCTATCATACAATCCATCCCTAACTCCTGAAGCAATTCCTTCAATAACAGTTAAAGGAGTTTTCAGTTCATGGGATATGTTGGCTATAAATTCTTTTCGAATCTTTTCTTGTCTTCTTTCTTTTTCAATATCATCTACCAATTTTTCATTGGCTACCTTCAATTCTGTAAGACTTGTATTCAAATTATCCGATAGAGTATTTAGACTATTTGCTAACTCTCCAATTTCGTCATTAGTATTTATTTTACATTCACTTGAAAAGTCTAGATTTGCCATTTTGCTAGCTATATTTTTCATATGGATTAATGGTCTTGAAATAACATTTGAATAAATATATGCAGCAATTATGACCAGTATAAGGGCAAAGATAAGCAAGTATTTGTTATAATTTTTGATAATAGATATAGCGTCATCTACAGGCTGTAGTGATGTTGTAGTGAATAGCAGATATTGTCCAAAATCTTTTATATAGACTGGCTTAATAAAAATAATATTTTCAATACCAGTGCCTTCATCTACAGCTTCATAATAGACTGATTCCTTTCTTTTAAATAAGTCTTCAACCTTATTCCTATCTACAAACTCAGATATATTGTTGCTAAGCATCTCCTCTTTATATAAATTACTATAGAACTTTTCATCTGGTATATATAACAACGAAATCGAGCCTTTAATTTTAACTAACTCTATACCATTATCACTGATTTCTTCTTTAAATTCATCATCCAGAGTACTACTCTCACCAATTTCTTCTCTAGATTCATTATACACAATCCCATCATCAAAAATCATAACTCCAAAACCATCTAATCCTAAACCATTATATTTTTGATCGTCTATAATAATTTCATGTGGGAATATATATGTATCTGGGCCACTATAGGCTTCTATTTCTCCAGTAACTTCAATACTCTTTCCTTCCACTAACACATCTTCGCTCATTGCGAAATCCTTCAAGAAAGTATCAATATATATATTATATTTTTTGCCATCTTCACTTGTTATCTGCAAAACTGACGATTTATATTGCATTTCTAAGCCATATTCAGGATTTCCATATCTATTAATCAGTGCTATTGCAACCTCATTCTTATTTGAAAATTTATTTAAGGTTTCATGTAACTTTTCTTCATACATAAAGCCTTTTTCTAAAATCTTGGTCAGAGATTTAATTTTTTCTTCTAACATGCTAATTTTTATATCTTTATAAAATTTAGTTATAAGTATATTTTGAAAAATAAATTGAACAGAAAATAATAACATAAATAGAACTGTAGTGATTATAAATAACTTCAATACAATACTTTTTCTTCTCATTAGTTCACCTCAAATTTATATCCTACTCCAAAAACCGTAGATAGAACGTATGCCTTATCCTTTAGATGCTTTCTAAGCTTCTTTACATGATTGTCTACAACCCTAATGTCCCCAAAGTAATCATATCCCCATATGGCCCTTAAGATTGTTTCCCTAGATAAAACCCTACCTTCATTCTCCATAAAATACACCAATATATCAAATTCCTTAGGCGTTGTTCTTAATGGTTCGTCATCCACCTTAACTTCTCTGGAAAGTTTATTAACACTTATCCCATCCTTATAAATAATATTATTATCCTCAATTATGGTTCCATTAGCCCTATTTATAAGCATCTTTGCCCTCGCAACCAATACTTGAGGATTAAATGGTTTGGTCACATACTCATCGGCCTTTAGATCAAATCCTAATAGTATATCATCATCATCACTTCTAGCAGTCAAAATTATTATGGGAACATCGGAATTTTTTCTTATTCTTTTACAAACAGACCAGCCGTCTAATTCTGGAAGCATTATATCTAATATTATAAGATCAATATTCTCAGTTTCAAAAATCTCTAATCCATCTTTTCCATTCGCAGCTTCTAATACCTCAAATCCTTCCATCCTAAAATAGTCATATATTATTCTACGAATCTTCTCTTGATCTTCAACTATTAATATTTTTTTATGCATCGCAATAAACCCCTTTATAAAGTTTAAAATAGTTTTTACAAATTAGCTGTAATCAATCTACTTTATAGTTTAACAAGTTTTAGTGTTGATTGCCAATAATGAACAGCAGATTTGTAATGTTATTATAAAATACATTTATGTCTTTTTTGTGTTCTTTTTCTGTGAATAAAACATAAAAACAATATACTTTGTACCCAAAAAAGACATAACTGTTCTGTATTATAAATAGTGTAGGGTGAGACAGACAACAAATCTATATTTTTAAGTGCATCACACTTACATAACATCCTATATGGCAACTATATAAACTTATTTCAAAACAAAAAAATCAGGAGGTATTGAGATGAACAGAAAACAAGTATTAGTATTATCACTATCAGCATTAATTTCCTTGGGCGGAATGGTAAATGGAGGTGCTGCTTTTGCTGCACAACCTAACAACTCAGATTTCAAGTTTGAAGCGGGTACAGCTTCAGTAATTCAATTTGAAAATCTAAGCTTTGAAGATTTTATGAAGGATATGAATACTAAAAAGATTCCTAAGGAGGACATGACAAAACTTAAGAATCTATATGAAGAAATGCAAAAGCTTGAAAAGAATGAGAAATTTGATGAGGCTGATAAAAAGCAGGTTGAGTTTGACAAGATTTTAGATAAGTACATTAAACCACTGAGCTTTGAAGACTTTATGAAGGATATGCCTACTAAAAAGATTTCTAAGGATGACATGACAAAGCTTAAGAGCTTATATACAGAAATCCAGAAGCTTGAAAAAAGTGACAAGTTTGATGACGCTGATAAAAAGTGGAAGGAATTTGACAAGATTTTAGATAAGTATATCGATAAAGATATTGAAATGAAGCCCATAAGCTTCGAAGATTTTATGAAAGATATGACTACTAAAAAGATTTCTAAGGATGATATGACAAAGCTTAAGAGCTTTTATAAAGAAATTCAGAAGCTTGAAAAGAATGAAAAGTTTGATGATGCCGATAAAAAGTGGGATGAGTTTTATAAGATTTTAGATAAATATATGGATAAAGATATTGAAATGAAGCCTGTAAGCTTCGAAGATTTTATGAAGGACACGACTACTAAAAAGATTCCTAAGGAAGACATGGCAAAGCTTAAGAGCTTTTATGCAGAAATCCAAAAACTTGAAAAAAATGACAAATTTGACGATGCCGATAAAAAGTGGGATGAGTTTTATAAGATTTTAGATAAGTACATTGATGATAATGAAGAGGGTAAAAAATAGAAACATATTTATATTTTTAAGCAATATTCATAAAATAAAAAAGTATCTTTCTCAAAAAAAGTTAATTAGTTTAAGAACCTAGTTAGGTTCAACTCTTCACCCCTTAAGGTCAATAATGGCTTTAAGGGGTCTTATTTATAATCTGAGCTATTATTCTTATATACTGAAAAAGCACTGCTATTCCTATACTCCCTATCATCCAAGGGTAAGCTAATAGGCTTACTTCATTGTAATAAATGCTCATCACTAAAAACACTATACTTAAACCAACAGTAGAGAATGTATATTTCTTTAATTTATCAATTATATTATCTCTTTTAAAAATCATAATACCTATACACGATCCTATTCCAACCAGAGCAACCCATTTATAAATATTTAGTACATCTAAACTCAAAATAGTCTTTTCTAACACACCTCTTCTAAATACCAAATCCCTATGAACCCCCATGCTTTTTCTAGCAGCTATTTCTAGGCTTATACTTAGAACTATAAGAAAGTAAGAAATTCGCGGTAAAACTTTTTCTATCATAACTAAATGAATTGTTCTATATCCCTTTGACATACTAATCTCCTTTTTTATTAACTGATTATTCTTAAAAGGCAACCCCATAGAAAGAAGCTGCCTTAAATATAATCTGAGTATGATATTTTCTTACTTTGATTCTCCTGAACCCACTGGATTAGACTCATCCATACTCCATTCAAACCAGCCGCCATCATATACAGCGATATTTTCCCAACCCATTAAATAGGCATCAAAAAAGGCTTCACTAGCTCTCCATCCAGTTCCACAGAAAAAGGCTGATTTCTTATCGGCAGTTACACCAAAATCTTCCCAGTTCTTAGCTATTTCTTTATAATTTCTCATAGTTCCATTAACACTGCGATAGTCCTCCATATGGTATGGATCTGATCCTGCATGTCCCCATACAGCACCCTTTATACGTCCCTTTGGCTTTATATAGGAATAGCCACTGGTCTCGCCTAAATATTCTTTCCAGCTTCTTATACTAACAAGTTCCTCATTATCTTTAGCCAATATCTCTTTTGCTTCCTTTGTATCAATAATATATTCAGGATGTGCAGGAACTTTAATTCCAAAGTTCTGGGCAGGTGTTGGCTCATTGGCTGATGTCTCAACCTCATATCCTTCTGATTTCCAAGCATTAAATCCACCATTTAATAATCTTACATCTTCTACGCCTGAATACATGAAGATGGACGCTGCACGGGCTGCAGCAGTGCTATCAGCACCGTATACTATAACTGTCGTGTCATGAGTTACACCGTATTTTAAAAGCATCTTCTCTAAATCCTCATCGGATTTACGATTCCATATCGGTTCTTCTTCTATTTCATTTGTATCCAAGTGTATAGCTCCTGGTATGTGACCATCATTATAATCCTTAGGCTCTCCCCAGCTTACTTCAAATATTTTGTAGCTTTTACTTTCATAGTTTTCAGGACTCTTTTTATTAATTACACCATTAATCCATTGTGGGTGAACCAATTTTTCATAGTTTTTAAGACTCTCCATTGGCAATCCTTTATCGGCAGCCCATTCCTTCATACCAGCTTTATAAGTAAGAACATTTTCGTAATCCAACCCTTTAAGAAGTTCTGTCATAGCTGCACTTTCTACACCGCTTGTATCATACACAACAATAGTTTTTTCGGGAACAATTCCCTTATCATTTAAAGCAGTTTTCAATTCGCTATCTTTTAATTCTTTTGTCCATAAATAGGGAAAATCTACAGCTTCTTTAATATGTCCCCCTCTTGCTTCACCTTCAAGCTTCCATCCAATATATGCGGCTTCCCTACGAACATCGACAATTACATATTCATCATTTTCTATTTCCTTCTTTAATTCTTCTTTAGTAATAGTTGTCTTAACAGCTTCTTCTTTATTTTCAACTGCTGTCTTATCTACTTTTTTAACCTCTTCTCTATTCCCTTGACACGCAGTAAAAATGCTTAAACTAAATATTAAGATTAAAATCAAACTAAAAGACCATTTAAATTTTTTCATTATTTTTCCTCCCAGTACTATATTTGGTAAGTATTTTACTATGTTTGAGCAGTGTCGCTACTTTATTTTATAGGAGGAAGCATCATCATTCAAATTGAAGTTTTTTATACCTAATAGTATTATTATAATTTTTATCAATGCAAGATCAAAAATATCTATGTAATTCCTTGATAATTTATCTATTATATAGTTCTAAAAGATTGTAATTCTACCTATTTCGAACCTTATATACCCGCTCTAATTTTTTATACAAAAAAGCCAACAGAATTTCTTCTGCTGACTTTCTTTTACTTTGATAAAATCTATTATCAATTTATTTAATGCTAACTGCTTACAACTAAATATTTTCTTCTCTTAATGCCTTAACAATTGCTACCATAGCAAACAACATTATAAAAATAAATGGAAATGCAGCAGCTATAGATGCAGTTTGTAACATTCCGAGAGCTTTATCGCTTGCTAACATAAGTGATAAAGCTAGCGCTGATTGAATAACACCCCAAGTAACCTTTCTCTTAGTAGTCGGATTAAGGTCTCCATTAGAGGACATCATTCCAAGAACAAAGGTCGCTGAGTCCGCTGATGTAACAAAGAAAGTAGTAAGTAAAACAACAGTAACCATTGAAATAGCAGTTCCCATTGGATATTGATTCATAACTACAAAGTATGCAGTTGAAGTCGATTGAATTGCTTCCTTAGCTACATCTAAGCCTGTGCTTATACCCATTGTACCGAATACAGCAAACCATACAAAAGACGCTAATGTAGGTGCCAATAGAACACCAGTAACGAATTCTCTAATAGTTCTACCCTTTGAAATACGAGCTATGAATGTTCCAACGAATGGTGCCCAAGCTATCCACCATGCCCAGTAGAATATTGTCCATCCACCGTACCATGAATTATCCCCAAATGGGTCTATTTGGAAACTCTCTCTAACAACTGTGCTTAGATAAATACCTATGCTGTTTGTAAAGGTATTTATTATCATCATTGTTGGCCCAATAATTAAACCTAATACTATAAGTATTCCACATAAAGAAACATTTGCATTTGATAACCATTTAATTCCCTTATCTAGTCCCGTAACAGCTGAAATCATGAATAATATTGTTATGATTGTTATTACAACTATTCTTACTATATTTGTTTCTGGAACACCAAACAAGAAATTTAATCCACTTGTTGTCTGTAGAGTTGCCATACCAAGTGATGTAGCAACACCAGCAACAGTAGCAAATACAGATAGTATATCTATTAGTTTGCCTATCGGTCCATTAACTCTTTCTTCACCAATTAATGGAATAAAAACACTACTTATAAGACCTGGTTTATTCTTTCTAAATTGCATATATGCAAGAGCCAATGCTAGGACACTGTAATTAGCCCATGGATGTAATCCCCAATGGAAAAATGACTTTTTAATTGCAAAGTCTGCTGCGGCTGCTGTTCCACCTTCTATTCCTAATGGATTTACAAAGTGGTTAAGTGGCTCTGCAACTCCCCAGAAAACAAGTCCTACGCCCATACCTGCACTGAAAAGCATTGAAAACCATGAAATTAATGAGTATTCTGGTTTTGAATCATCTGGACCCAGTTTTATCTTTCCATATTTACTAAATGCGATCCAAATTGAAAATACAACAAATGAAAACATAGAAAGTAAATAGAACCATCCAAACTTACCAACAAAGAAAGCAAATAAACTATTACCTACAGCCTCAAAGCTTCCTGGTCCTATCAATCCCCAAGCAACAATTACAAGCACTATAAGTATGGATACAATAAAAACAGTATTATTCTTTTTTTGCATATGTGTGCCCCCTATCAAATTATTTTATAACGACTTTAGGATAAAACCTCGCCCATAAGGACGCGGTTTTATTAGAAAACAAATTAATACACTCAACTATATATAATACGATAAACATCTTATATTCTGGAGATTTGACAGCCAGCGTTTTTAGGGATGTTAAATCTTGGGAATGTAATAGATTTTTCGTACCTTATATATAAGGGATTTAAGTAAAAACTTTAATTTATATATCTCCAAAACTCCTAGAAATACTGAGTATTTGTATATGTATAAATTGAGTTTTACTATGTAAACCCTATATAGATATCAAACTTCAAACTTTAAATATTGAAGTTGCATATCTCTAAAATTATATTTTTACTTTAAAAACAGTTTGTTCTTTTATCTCTGTTTCTAGCGAGTCTAAAGCTATCCCAACTCTATGATATCTAAGTTTCCATTGCTCTTCATCAGAAGTACTTGGATCTCCTAATGGATATGGAATTGAAATTGTTGGTACCATTCTGTTTGCTCCAACTGTCTTTGCAACTGGAATTAAGTTTGCCATCAGTACTACTGTAAATCCAGCCTTTTCTATTTCTTTTACCATCGTTGCACCGCAACGTGTACAGGTACCTCATGTAGAGGTCATGATAACCGCGTCAACTCCGGCAACTTTTAAATCTTCTACGATTTCTCTAGCCATTCTTGCTGCTTCAGCTTGAGTAGTTCCTGTTCCAACTGTTGTGTAGAAATATTCATGTACAGACCCTATTCTACCTTCCTTTTCATATGCTCTTAAGGCATCTAAAGGTACTATTACATCAGGATTTGCATCTGCCGCCGCTGGGTCAAATCCTGCATGGATAGTTTTGTATACTCCTCCAGGAAGATTATCTAATTCAGCTACATTATATTTACCCCATCTTGTAGCCGATGCTGATTGAATTCTATCCGGATTTTCCACTGGTACTATACCACCAGTCGTTGCAAGAGCAATTTTCATCTTACTTAAATCCTTAATAGCTGGTGCTATTGGAACTAAGTCTAGTTCTGGTATTGGCAATTCACTAACATACTCTTCGCCATTAACCTTTTTAAGAAGCATGTCTATAACCCTATCAGTAGCTGGAGCTTCTGAGTTTAACCATATTTGGTGTCTAACACCTCTTCCATAGTATCCCTCTTCTACAGCTGATAATACTTTTTCACCAAAAAGTAATTTTTTTCCGAAATTAGCCATTTTAGTTACGTCTTTTCTCATTGCTGCAGCACTTTTTCCACCCTCGAATATATACATTTCATTTCTGAACATCTGAACTCCAGGGTTTTCATCGTTCATAGATGATATTACTGGTACATCAAACTTTTCCTGTACAGCTTTAGAGATATGTCCACAAGCGGAACCATATCTTCCCGCTCTAAATGCAGGACCTGCAAAGAATATATCAAATTCCAAACCATCTAAGAATCCTAAAATACTTTCAACTGCCTCTTCCTGTCTTGAACCCATGAAGTTATCTCCACAAATAATCGTATGAGTAACTTCTACATCGTCACCGAGAGCTTTATCAAGGGCCATTGCCGGTCCAACCAAACCTTCTCTTATTTCTGGAGCAAAGTCTGCTACGTCTTCTCCACCAACTTGTCCAAAGAACTGGTTTAAATAAAGAATTGCTTTTTTCATCTTCTCCACCTCCTTAATACTCTACCATTGTCTTAGTAGACCAACCTGTTACACGGTCTCCACAGAACATAGCGTTATTTTCCATAATAATTGATCCATCTTCCTTTACTGATGGTCCTAAAAGCTCATCCTCAGCCCATCCACCAGACAAACCATCTCTAGCTAAAGCTTCTAATTCACCTATTACTGTTTCCATTGGTGGAAGCTTAATAAGCTCTGATACATTTCCACAAGAAACGATTGCATTTGCTTTTTCATCTAATGTTACAAGCGGTTGAGAAGCACCATCTCTACCTGTACACTCATTTGTAAGTCCTACAGTCTTAACTCCAGCATCTTCTAATGCTACGATACACGCAATAAAGTCTGCATCTGGATTACCATATCCTTCTTCAGCTACTATAGCACTATCGGCTCCTAGTGACTTTGCAATTTGAGCTACGAATTGAGCCGCTCTTTCTTTTTGCTCTAATGCAACGTTTAGGTTAGACATAATTATTCCTAAGAAATTTACTGTCTTTCCATGCTCTGCGTACAAACGCTTAATCATAGGATAGTTTTGGAAATCGTATGTTGACCATTTTGATGAACAAGGCATAAATGATCCTGAAATCATAGCTCCATCCAATACTTCATTTGGATGCATGAAAGTAGGAACCATATGATTACAATCCCATCCATATGTTAAATCATTGTATCCCGTTTCTTCCATTTGTGATTGTGGTTGTAGAACCAATACAACACTTGGAAGGTCATTAACTTCTTTAGAGCGCTTAGTTACAGGAGCTAATTCGTAAGTTTCTACTTTTTCTGGCTCCATGTCCTTCACACAGCTACCTATATATTCTGAAAGCCTCATTCCAGCCCATCTCAAAGCATGATTTTTCTTTTGTTGCTCACGTTTTTCAAATTCTTCATCTGTATCAGCTACTAGACAAATATTTTGTAACTGAGAGAATAGTGTATACTTTGCACCTTCTCCACTCATATCGATTAATCCATCTTGGAATCCACCCCAGTGTTTACCTACTACTAATACACTACAGCCTTTAAGGGCTAGAGTTTTTCCATCTCCAGCTTGCATAAGGTCACCAGTTACTCCTGGGAATACTGGACCTCCACCTACTCTATGTCTTGGTTCAATAGCTTCCTTTACTGGTACTATACGTACGCTGTCCCCTGGCTTTGTTATTATTATGTCTGCTTCAGTAATATGCTCGTCTTCTTTTACAACTGCCAAGGCTTCTTCCTTGTTGATAGTTAGAATTCCATTTTCATAGGCTGTCTTTTCTCCAAAGACAACATCTTTCACATGAAAATTGCCGATTTCTAATTTCATTTTTACACTCCTTTCCTTTTTATATTATTTCTAGAAAAATAACGTAAAAATTTCTTCTTCTGAAAACGTTGTCTTATAGTCGTGTACTATTTGTTATTTTTCTAACTAATACAATTATATCATAACCATGATTATATTGTAAATTTGTTTATTAAATATTCATGATTTAATTTCGGTTTTTTTGTAATATTACGCGCCTTATATTAATATGTCCGAGATATGTGTTATAATATTTATAATATTTTCAAAATTTTTCTTTAGTTGGTGAATATAATGGACAAAAAGGAATTTCAAAAGAAACGTATGATGAGTTACTTTATTGAAGCAGCAAATCAAATCATAGAAACTGAAGGCATAGATGCTATTACTATCAGAAAGGTTTCAGATATTGCTGGATATAATAGTGCTACACTATATAATTACTTTGAAAATTTGGACCATCTAATCTTTTTTGCTTCTATGAAATATCTAAAGGAGTATGTTCTTAGGTTGCCTGATTACCTTAAAGATTCAAGGGACTCCATCGACAGGTACTTTAAGATTTGGGAATGTTTTTGTGAGCATTCATTTAAAAAACCGAAAATATATTACACAATCTTTTTTGACAGCTTTAGTAATTCATTAAATGATGATATCAAAGCGTACTACTCGATTTTTCCTGAAGAGCTTGGAATTCAATCAAAGGATATACTTCCTATGTTATTAGGACAAAATATATATATTAGAAATCGATCCATACTTGAGTCCTGTATTCCTGAAGGTTTAGTAGCTCAGGAGAACTTAGAGGATATTAATGAAATGAATTTGTTACTTTATCAAGGAATGCTTGCAAGGGTACTAAATGAACAGATAGATTTTACTATTGATGAGGCCATAAGGCGAACATTATTATATATGAAGCAAACTATGAAGTCCTATACTAAAACAGAATTCTAGTTCTATAATTTCTCATTTAATATAAAACCCCATAAATAGTTTATCATTTTGATGAATTCAAAATGATAAACTATTTATGGGGTTTTATATTTTTGCGTAAAAAAAAGTGGCATACTACCTGGCCAAATGAACAAGGTTTATGCCTAAGTCGTTATAAATTTGAAAATAATTTTTAGTTGGGCGCAATCTAATTATAGCATAATCTTGATTTATTTTCAATCAAGCTCATAAAGTAATCGTGATTATTTTTGCTCTTTTGATTTTTTATAAAGTTTTTATTGTAATAAAAAATAGAGTAATGCCTACTCTAAGGTTGCCATTACTCCTCTGTCATTAACCTGAGAGTTTCTTTCAACAATGTTAAAATTATCGAAATTGCCCCGTCGGCGCTTATTTATAATTTAAGCTTTCCAGAGTACTGTCAAAGCATGGTCCTTTAGCTTGAGATCTTCACTATAGCTGGCTTTGCCATAGCTTATACCTTCGGCGGTCAAATATAAATTGACTCTCTCCCAAACTCTTCATCCAGTAACTGTATTATTTATTTTCCAATTCATCTGTAACTGCATCTTTTAAATTTCTCAAGATATCACACTGTATACTTTTCACCGTGTTATTATACATTATTTTCAATTGATTTACAATATTTTTTGAGGCTCTTGTTTCAGCTTTTTACCCTAGCAAATATTACCTTCACCAGCAACAAAGCCAGCCTTAGCAAGGGCCTTAGTCGCTACCTCAAGATTTGTCTCACTTACAAGTACTATTGGACCAGTACATCCCATACCGCTTTCAGCATAGATGCCATCCTTCCACAATACCCTTACCGCATCCTCTAAGTCCATTATGTCTATACCTGATATAT
>JMSU01000140.1_pt1 | contig 32899 bp, 32 predicted proteins | sample 179011 | NCBI WGS metagenome assembly JMSU01 (sample SAMN02769580, study PRJNA246767) | bioreactor metagenome | isolation source: Culture-1 Bioreactor ArsB derived from microbial biomass from the upper 2 cm... | place: Germany: Bremen | collected day 87 after inoculation
ACCGTAAAATTATTCAATAGGCCATAGACCCAAGTTTAACCTATCTTCGAAAACCTTTGTCACAGAGTTCTAAAGCAGCCAGAACAGCCTTGTCCATATCATAATATCTGTACTGCCCGAGCCTTCCCGTAAAATATACTTTATCGAGCTTTTCAGCTTCCTTTTGGTACAAACCAAGACGCTTGCGGTCTTCGTTGGTGTTAACTGGATAATAAGGTTCGTCACCCTGTTTCCATTTCATTGAGTATTCACGGGAAATAGCTGTTTTACCGGTTTTGTTTTTCCGCTCTGGGTGTAAATGCTGATATTCATGAACACGCGTATACGGCACTTCAATGTCAGCATAATTCATGACTGAAGTTCCTTGATAGTCCGCAACATTCTTCACCTCATATTCAAAACGGAGTGAACGCCAGGTAAGCTCACCATATCTGTACCCAAAAAACTTATCTATCGGACCGGAATAGTAGACATTGCAGTCAGTATTAATCTCATCCTTTAAATCAAAAAAATCCGCTCCCAACTGTAAATCAATCAGATCATGATCAAGCATCTTTTCAAACAGCTTTTCATAGCCATCCCATGGCAGTCCTTGATAGCGGCAGGTAAAATAATCACATTCATAATTATGCCGGAAAGGCAGCCTCGTAATAATTTCAGCAGGTAATTCGCGGGGGTCACATTCCCACTGTTTCAGTGTATAACCCTTAACAAAGGCTTCATAAAGCTCACGCCCGATCAGGCTTATAGCCTTTTCTTCAAGATTTTGCGGATCAGATATATTCTCTTTAGCACTTTGCTCACGAATAAAACCTTCCACTTCATGAGGCTGCAGACTCAACCCGAAAAATGAATTAATAGTCTGCAAGTTCACGGGCATATGATATGTTTTACCCTGATATGTAGTGATTACTTTATGACGGTAGCTGTTGAATTCCGCAAACCTGTTGAGAAAATCCCAGACCCTGCGCTCTGTAGTATGAAAGATATGTGTACCGTAGCTATGAACCTCCACCCCGCTTTCAGGACAGATGTGGCTATGACAATTACCACCCACATGGTCACGGCAATCAATAACCAGCACACGCTCTCCAAGGTCCTCGGCAATACGTCTGGCTATTGTACAGCCTGTTATGCCCGCGCCAACTATTAAGTGTCTGTAATTAAATTGTGTCATTTAATGCCTCCTGTAATGCCATCAGCTGAGCTTGGGAAACGATTAAACTAATGAGTCTCAAACCATCGACAGAGAACTGAGAGCAGCCAGAGTCTATGCCCGTTCCGCCTGACCTGCTTTGGTGATCCCTGTGTCAGCTTAAGAACATAATCTCTGTTCAGATAATCCCAGAGCGGATGATTTGTATTGCTGCCGGCTTGAGCAACCTTATGCTTGAAAATAGTTTCAGCCCAGTTGCCTACGGGCACGGAAAATCCAGCCTTGGGCCGATAAATGATTTCCCGGGGGAGATACTTTGCTGCCAGTTTTTTAAGCAGATACTTAGTTTCCCCATTTTTGATTTTATATTGTGGCGGCAATGTCGCAGCAAACTCAAAAAGTTTGTGATCCATCAGAGGAGAACGGGTTTCAAGAGAATTATGCATTCCCGCAATATCCATCTTCACCAAAAGGTCACACGCAAAATAATGACGATAATCTATATTTTGCAACCGACACATAAGCGGCCCGTTCAGAGGAAGCTCGGAAATTAATCTCTGCTCGTACTCGCTGCGAATATCGAGTACTTCCCTGAATATTTCAGGACGGTACAGCCCCTTGCGATATTGCGAAGAGAAAAAATGGTTAAAACGTACGACCTTAATGTACGGAGAAAGACTTGATCCCATTCGGTCTGCAAACTTTAGCATTCCCGGTGAACTGAACAGACGATTGGCTGTTGTATCCAAAACACATCCGGCCTTGTAGCCGAAAGAGGCGAAAGGAGTCATGAGTCTGCGCATAAGCTTGGGATTGTATTTCCCATAGCCGCCCATTAGTTCATCACCTCCGTCACCGTTCAAGGCGACTTTGACTTCAGACGCAGCATGGGCACAGACAAACAGACTGGGCATGGCAGAATTGTCTCCATACGGCTCCCCATATGCATTGACCATGCTGTCAAAAAGTGACCCGGCGGTCTGTTCATCAAGAGATGCCGGCTTGTGGATTGAATTGCAGGCTTTTGCAGCCTTAGCTGCATGCTCCAACTCGCTTTTGCCATAATCAAAACCCACGGAAAATGTCTTTAAGCGCATGCCGGATTCTTTAGCGGCTACAGCTGCGACCAGACTTGAATCGACCCCGCCACTCAAAAGAACAGCTACTTCAACATCTGAACGCATTCTGAGACGCACAGATTCCTTTACCTGCTCCTCAAGCTGCTCAAAGGCTTCCTCTTCGCTGATGGAATAATCCGGCTTGAAATCAATTGACCAATAACGCTCAATTTTTAACTGCCCGTCTTTGAATTTGGCAAAATGAGCAGGAGGAAGCTTTTCACAGTCTTTATAGATGGTGAAAGGATGAGGAATAAACTGATAAGCTAAGAAAAGATCCATTGCACGGGGATCTATTTCAGGCCTTCGATCCATCATACTGACCAATGCATCAAGTTCTGAAGCAAAACGAAGTGTCCCGCCTCCGCAATGAAAAACAAGTGGTTTTTTGCCCATCCTGTCTCTGGCGAGGAATAATTCTTTTTCCTTTCGATCCCAAATAGCGAAGCCGAACATCCCCCGAAGATGCCTTAAAGAATCAGGCCCCATACCCTCCCAAAGCTCCAACAGCACCTCTGTATCTGAAGAGGTTCGAAAATCAAAATCGGACAAAAATTCTTTCTTCAATTCCCGGTAATTGTAGATTTCACCATTGAACACAATGACAAACCGGCCACTGCGACTGACCATAGGCTGAGAAGCCCGGGCATCAAGGTCAATAATGGAAAGACGGGTGTGCCCGAGTCTGCAAAAATCACCATCGCTCCACTGACCCTGACCATCAGGACCACGATGCTGCAGAGTAGAAAGATCAAGTTCAGCAGAGAAATTAACAGCCCCAATAATTCCGCACATTATGCGCCACCGCCTGCAGCCTGATCAAAACGTTTAAAATCGTCCGGGCCGTTTTTACCGTTCTTCACTAAGGCGTCATAAAAATTAACCAACCGCTCAACATAATTATCCATTGAATACTCAGGAGCCACTTCACGGGCCTTATCAGAAAGTTTCTTATGAAGATCCTTGTTGTCTATTAAAGATAATATTAATTCTGCAATGTGATTAGGATCCCGACGGCACATCAGAGAAGCATCAGCGGCTATCTCAAGGGAAGGAACAAAACGGGAAATAACAGCTGGAACTCCGCAAAACAGAGCTTCGATGTGCGTAATGGGCAACCCCTCATAATCTGAAGGCATTACTAAAATATCAGTTGAACGCATAAACCTCGGCACATCACTGCGATAACCGGGAAAAATCACCTTATCTTCAATTTTCAAAAACTTAACCAGCTTCTTCAGTTTATCTTTTTCTCCACCATCACCAAGCAATACAAGAGAAGCTTCCGGATGTTTTTCCACCACCTGCGCAAAGCCCCTGATAAGCAAATCAAAATTTTTCTGCGGCACAAAACGCCCGACACCGGAAATAATTATATCTCCTGCCCCGAATTCGGTTTTCAGGTCGATGCCATCCACTTTAAGTTTTTCAGGGTCGGCTGCATTATAAAAAACCAGTGAAGGTTTATTGCAGACGTTGTGGTCCACAGCTACAGATTCCTTTTCCACCTGCCCGGAAACAGACAAAAAAACATCAGTAAAACGGCACAGAAATTTGTTCGCAAAACGGCGATACTTTTTCTTCTGACGATGAATATTCCTAAGATGAGTAACGACCGGAATACCTAGCCCGATAGCCGCCAGACGACCGAAATAATCACCTGAAAAATGAAGAGTATGAATCACGTCAGGAGCTTCAGCTTTGAGTACTTTACGCAGCTTCAATGCAGTGCCGAGCTTAAAAGTCTTAAGGCCCTTTTTAGAGTTGCAGATATCTACCACCCGAATACCCTTTTCAGCATATTCAGGGGCTTTGATGCCTACACCCGAAACATTAATAACAACCGCTTCCACATCGCTTCTTTCTTTGAATCGCAGAGTAAGATCAAGCAGCCAGTTCTCAACTCCGCCAAATGGAAGACCACCAATAACATACGCAATTTTCATTTATATACAGCTCCAAGCCCAATTATTAATATGTGCCTCGGAATGTACTCCGGCGGCCAAAGGAAAACATAATGCCCAGCACTCCCATTCGGGCGAGCATCACGCTTCGCGGCAACACTAGATTAAATCATGGATTACGGCAACTTTCAGCTTCTCTTAAGTTGTTGTAGCGAAAAATTATATTTGTTTTCAACACCTTAAAACAACGAAGCTTTTTTCAAATATTTGCTTTCCGTGACTAAATATCTCCTGAAAACAACCGATATAAATTGTAAGCCTAAAAATACTTTTAAGTAAGTTGGAACCAACTCCGGGAGGGGGGATGACTTTCGACAAAACTGATCAAGACAGCCTTTGGCTGTCATGCACTTTATCATCTGAAAAACATGAGTCTTCGTTCTCAGAAGAAGAAGATGATGGCATACGTCAAACAAGACTGCGCAAACTTCGTGAGCAGATCCGCACTGGAACCTATCGTCCATCAATCGGAGAGATTGCAATAAATCTGGTTAAAGGAACCATGCATCCGGACAGTTTTCAATAACCATCCATTGTTCCGTTGCCTGCCTGATTTCTTTCAATACATCTGAATTAAAGAGCTTATTGGTTAAAGATCACAAATAAGCTCTTCATATATTATATTTCAGCTACAACAGACTTTACCTTCATCGCACATCGTTTTAGACTGCCGGGTCTGAAACTGGAGGTATAATGTTAGTTGTAACCAATGTGGATGATCTGGGACTGCATCCTGCAGTGCGCAGAGCTGTAGATATGCTTGCTGGAATGGGTGTTGTGACCTCTTCCACGGTACTTGCCAACGGCCCTGACCTGTCTGAATCCGTCTTGCTTCAAGACAAGCATGAGGGACTCGGGTTAGGCGCGCACCTGAACCTGCTGCGCGGTAAACCCATATCAAACCCCGACCATATCTCAAGCCTTGTGGATGATGACGGACTTTTGTTCGGCAGTTATTCATCTTTGCTGCTGCGTTACATTACAGGACGCATAAAGCTATCCGAGGTGGAAAAAGAATGGTCGGCTCAGATTGAATACCTCCTTGATCACAATGTCCGCCTAACTCACTTTGACAGTGAGAAACATATTCATGCCTGGCCCGGTCTCTACAGCCTAGCCGAAAAGATGGCCTGTAAATATGGTGTAAAGTGGATACGGAAACCCTTTGAACACACTCCACTGAGCCGCTTTGACAAAGGCATGATGCGCACCCGTTTCTTACAGCTTTGCCTTGCCGGATCATTTCCGGAGAAACATCCTCGCACAGCTTCATGCGTTTGGGGTATCGGTGATCAGAAAGAAAATTTAGACCCTGTACTTTTTGAAAAGTACATTGAAACATACCGACCTAAAATAGTTGAAATTGTCTGCCATCCCGGCAAGCCCGACGACAGCGACGGCCCACTTCCTTCAGATTTCGGCCCTATGCGGGTTGAAGATCAGTGGAAAGAGGAATACAGCTCACTATCAAGCAAAGGATGGCTTGAAATATTTGAAAAACTCGGGGCAACAGCCGTGAACTACGGACAAATTGATCCCCGCACCGGAGAAATTAAATAATGCAAGACTACATGGAACATGAAAAAGATATAGAAATCAGTATTGTAACCCCCATGCATAATGAAGAGGGTTGTGTGCGCGAATTTCATCGCCGCATTACTGATTCCCTGAAAGGCATGAACACAACCTATGAAATCCTGCTGGTCAACGACGGTTCAACTGATTGCACTGAAGATATCATCCGCGAACTTTCTGTAAACGACCCTCACCTCAGGGGAGTTATGCTGGCCCGTAATCGCGGACAATGTACCGCTATTTACGCTGGTATTCAGGAAAGCAGAGGACGCTATGTTGTTATCATGGATGGCGACCTGCAGCACAAGCCCGAAGAGGTCCCTTCACTTATCGAAGAAATCCGCAAAGGATACGATCTGGTATCCGGCTGCCGCACCAACCGCGGAGAATCCATGATCAAGCGTAAGCTGCCCAGCAAAATTGCCAACTACCTCATGCGGGCAACCAGCGGTTGTCAGGTTAAAGATATGGGTGGATTGTCCTGCCTCAAAGGCAAGCTTGCACGGTCCATGACCCTGCGTGAAGGACAGCACCGCCTTATCCCGGCTCTGGTTTACGGCATGGGTGGATCTGTATCCGAGGTCCCCATTTCCGCACCGCCGCGCTTTGCAGGCAAAAGCCATTACGGTCTTGCACGCTCCATTGACGTACTTTTTGATATTGTCATGCTCTGGTTTCAGGCTTCTTTCAAACAGCGCCCTATTTATCTTTTCGGACGCATCAGCCTGCTCATGTTTATGATTGCATCTCTGGTCATGGTCTGGCTTTTTTATGAAAAGATCTTCTTCGGTGTGCACATGGGAACACGTCCGCCGTTCATGGGGTGCATATTGCTATATCTCAGCTCTCTTGGTTTCATGTCCACCGGATTTATTCTTGAATCTCTGGCTAATACCTACGACGCTGTAATGGGCACAAAAACCTACCAGATACGCGAAGTCGTATCCCAAGGGCTGGCAAGGTCTCCTAAAGAATAATGGTAATACGTGCCTATTAGCCTCCGGCGGCTCTGTGACACTTAAAGATTATTTGAATGCGCTTTGCGCTTTTTGAAGAATGAACAGATGATGCCTCCGGCGGCTTAAACCCTTTTTGAAAAAAGGGTTTAAGAATCCCAAAAACTTTTAAGGGGCTATAACTATTTATTGCACCCCTTAATCTTGCCTCAAATAGATCAAAACAAAATGGGTAGACGCTGAAATTAATCTTTCAGTGTCTACCCGTTTTTAATTTTAAGAATGTACAACTAAAGCGTTTTAGGAAGAGGAGGGAGTCCAGAGGGGAAAAAAACCAAATTACTTCTTAGCGGGTGCTTCCTTAGCTGGGAACACTAAAAGAGTAACGCGGCGGTTCTTCTTCTGGTTTTCCGGTATGGATTTCCCGTTTTCATCTGTGTTTGGATACATTGGGGCGGTATCGGCCATGCCCATAACTTTGATTCTTTTTTTGCTGAACCCATTCTTGAGCAGATAACGCGCCACAGCGCTGGCTCTGGCTGAGGACAGTTCCCAGTTGGAAGGGAACTGCTTGGATCGCATAGGAATGTTATCTGAATGGCCCTCTACTACAATATCGTAACGAGACTTTGCAAGCGTGGGCACTATCTGGTTAAGGACTTTAATTGCACCGGAAGTAAGATCAGCTTTACCGCTACCGAAAAAGAAATTACCCTTGAGGATAATTGCCACTGAATCAGGGCGCATCTTAATTTTCAGCGCATCTGTTTCCCGTCCCACGAGACGGGACATCTCGAGCTGCATCTCAAAAATATTGCGCTGATCCTTGCTGATTGCCATACGTGCACTGCCGGTGGCTGCTTCTGGATTCTTCCCGGCTACATCCACCCCCATCGCTTCAGCAAGGGAATCGGAAACTGTTTTGTATTTATTCTGGTCTACATCAGCAATGGCCAGCATCAAGACAAAGAAGCAAAGCAAAAGAGTCATCATATCGGCAAGGGTCAGAGCCCAGCCACCTTCTTCCCCACCTTGCGCAGGCTTTTTGAGTTTAAAATCTCCCATACCGTCCTCCGGTTATTTTTTGGAGGCTTTGACTGTGGCCCACTTACGTGGCGGCAGATAACCCTTGAGCTTATCCATAACGATTGCAGAAGGAGTCTTATCCTTGATGAATAAGATACCGTCTCTGATAACCTGCATGAGCAGGGTAATTTCATCGATACGTTTTTCAACCTTAATAGCGATAGGCATAAAAAGCATGTTGGCGAAAAGAGCGCCGTAAAGAGTGGTGGTCAACGCGGTTGCCATGGCAGGACCGATTGATCCCATATCATCACCCATGCCCTGCATCATTGCGATAAGACCAATCAGCGTCCCGATAATACCGAAAGCCGGAGACAAAGTAGACATGGTGCGGTAAATACCGGCTGCGCTGTATTCCTGCTCATGATACTGCTGGATGCGGTTGTCGAGAATCTCTTTGATTTCTTCTTTGGAATAACCGTCTACAAGCATCTGCAAGCCTTCGCGAAGAAAATCGTTCTCAATCTTTTTGAGGCTTCCTTCAAGGTGCTCCTCACCTTTTGAAGTAACCTGCTTGGAAAGCCCGACAATAACATTGATGTAGTTTTCAAGGGGCAGTTCGTCCGCACCCATAGCCATCATGAAAACTTTCAGCACACGCATAACTTCACGTAGCGGATAACAGATAAACGTCGCTGCAATGGTCCCCCCCCCGACAATAGCTATGCCGGGCAGGTTTATAAATACCTCAACTGAATCCGTTGAGGTATATGTAGCCACAACAAGAATGGCTATACCAAAAAAGATACCAATTATAGTGGCTATATTCACTTACCGTCCCCCCCTTTAATCTCCCTAACCATTTCAAACAGCTCGTTCACAGCATCTTCAGCTTCAGCTTCATCTACATGATCACGGATTTCATCCTGAACAACCTTAGCTATCTTCTTAGCAAGATTGGATAAAATCTTTTTACGAGCCTCGTCTTCGGCAACACTCATAAGCAGACCCAGCTTATGGTATCCCAAGCGAGTGAATACTTCCTTCAGCGTAGCGTTATCTACGTAAACTATATCTTCAATATCTTCCAGCTCTGAAATATCTTTTTTCTTCTTTTTAACCTTACTAAAATAATCAGGCTCTTTCTCAGAGGCCCAGTCACTTACCTTGTTCCGGTCAAACATAAACATTGTCTCAGGAAAATCTTCCTGTGCAATTTTCTTGTAAAGAACCTTAGGATCACTTTCCAGCATCTCGGCGATTTCATAAATATCAACAACCTGCAATTCGGAAGTAGGGGTATAAGCAGTCTGCTGCAATTCCCTGAAAAGGTTGGTTGTAATTTCCAGAAAATTGTTTGGGTCAGCGATCTGTATAAAACGGTCAGGGAAGGCTTTTCCGGTCCGCAAATCAATCACATCAATAATTTTCAAGCTTTTAAGCTTATTTATGACTGAGTCAATATCAGATTGTGAGACAAGAATTATGCCACGTATGACCTTGCAAAGCTTGCTATAATCAAGACCGAGATCATGGTTACGCTCTTTTCTAGCCACCTCTTTAGGCATGGAACAGTGCGTCTGGTAGGTAAGATCAAGAATCCGGCAAATACTGGTAAAGTTATTGCGATGACCTTTAGATGAAATCATCTCCCCCGTACGAGCCAAACGTTTAACTAGCAACCGGGTCATGTACTGTATTGTTCTTGGACACTGATCCAACAACTTTAAAATAATCTGATCGGTAAGAATAACCAGATCACAATACTCAGCAGCCTCAGCGTTTGCGGAGCGGCTACCTTTGGCAATGATCCCCATCTCGCCAAAAATTTCACCTTCTCCAAGTCTGGCAAGGATAATCTTTTCGTTATTCTGGACTTTATAAATGTTAACCGCGCCTTTTTTGATCATATAAGCGACGGAACTCTCCTGTCCTTCCTTGAAAATTTCCTGCCCTCTGTAAAAGGACTTAATATTAGGACTGCTGGCCCCCATTGAAAACTCCTCAATACTGCCCGTTTACAAGGGCGAGATAAATAAAATCAGCCATAGTATCTGCTTGAGATTCCACCAGTACTATTCGACAAATCAATCAGTTAAGCATAAGCTAAGAATCATGTTTTCAATTCATAATATATCTTAGTTCACTATAAAGAACAATACGTCATAAAATAACCTTCACGAATATTAAAATTTATAATTCATTCATATTTTTACCTTCTAGCATGGATTAATGCCTAAAAACAGCTGAATATAGTTATCTCCCGAAAAGTTTGATAACCTAAAAAAGTCAGCTTACTATTGGAATATTTATTTGTTCCGAAGGTAAAAAATTGTTGTTATGCTTACGTTAATTTACATGACTATCCATTTGATTTTACGCCCTTTAACCACGGATTCTCCCAATGACCACTGAATCAAATCTGTTACTTGGACATCTCGCCGTTGTCGGCGGTTTTTCTCTGGCTGCAATTCTGGTCATGTCCATTTTGCGCAAACAACGTACCTCTTCAGCCGCTTTTGCATGGCTGATGGCAATCTTCTTTGCTCCGTATATCGGAGTGCCGCTTTACCTCATGTTAGGCGGCAGAAAACTCAAAAGAGATGCGCACACTAAAGAAAATATTCATCTGGAAGTTCAGGAAACCGTTCCAGCCAGCCTGGCTGACCCCATTGACACCCTGCTTCGCGAATACGGCATTCCCGGTGCAACCGGAGGTAATGAAGTAAGCCTCTGCCCTACGGGAATTGATATATACAACGAACTGGTCAAACTGATTGAAAATGCCGAGCACCAGATTCTGATCACGACTTTCATCCTCTCACGTGATGAAGTAGGCAGAGATATTGTTGACCGTCTGGCCCGCAAAGCGGCAAATGGTGTTACCGTGCGCCTTCTGCTGGATGACATCGGGTCGATGTTCACCACCCGCAGGTTTCTTAAAGAATTAATCAACAATGGAGGCAAGGTTGCTTATTTTATGCCTCTTTTCCGGGCTCCCTTTCACGGCAAAACCAACCTTCGTAATCATCGCAAAATAGCTATTGCCGATCAGAAACTTGTTCTTGCCGGGGGAACCAATATTGCCAACGAGTACATCGGCCCCACTCCTTGCGAGGAACGCTGGACCGATTTGTCTTTTGTGCTGAGAGGACCGGCTGTACGACATTATCTCGAAGTATTTCAGTCTGACTGGCAATTTGCTTATGGTGAAAAAGTCAACATCATCCCCCCGTGCTCCAAAGGATCTGCCATAAGCGGCGAAGGAATTATGCAAGTAGTTCCATCTGGGCCGGATGTTCCCAGAGATCCGGTGCATGATGCACTGCTCACAGCTGCCTATACCGCCGAAAAAAGACTCTGGTTCGTGACCCCCTACTACGTACCGGACGAAGCTCTTGCCCAAGCCTTGAGACTGGCTGCCCTGCGCGGGGTTGATGTAAGGGTTGTTGTTCCGGCAAAATCCAATCACAAACTCGCTGACCTCGCCCGTGGAACCCACCTACGCGAGCTTGGAGAATGCGGTGGAAAAGTTGTCAAATATCCCCATATGGTTCACGCCAAAGTTGTTGTTGTAGATGATAGGCTTGCGGTCGTCGGTTCAGCCAATATGGATATGCGCAGCCTGTTCCTTAATTATGAAATTGTAATGTTCTCTTATTCAAAACCAGACATTGAACCTGTCCATAATTGGGTACAAAATTTAATAAATGAAAGTAGTGAAGGAGTTCAGCAGGTTGGCTTTGTACGAGATACAGCTGAAGGTGTAGCCCGCTTGATAGCCCCGCTCCTATAATCACGCTTATTCATGACTACCCGTTGACCCGCTCCACAGCGAATCTTATTATAGTAAGATATGGAGAGCGGAGCGGATAATCCCTTCTGTAATCCCTAACGGTTTCAATAAAAGGCTATTACTATTACATGATAAAATTTCTAGCTGTTTTCCTTTTCTCCCTTATTGCCATACTGGGCTTCGCTGCAACAAGCTTTGCCTGGGGACCGGGCGTACACATGGCCATTGGAAACGCAGTGCTGGCCAATGCCGAAATGTTGCCGATTGCGGTAGCACGCCTGCTTTTGGCAAACTCAGCTATTTTTTTGTATGGATGCCTCAGCGCTGACATATTCATAGGTAAAGGGAGTAAAGCTAAACGCAAGCACAGTCATAATTGGCAGACAGGTTTTGCATTGCTGGATGAAGCAAAGCAATCACACCTTGAAGCGTATTCTCTGGGATATCTTTCCCACCTTGCGGCCGATATTGTTGCTCATAATTACTATGTTCCCAATCTGATGCGCCATGCCCCTCCCGGCGGCAGACTTAGTCATGTTTATATAGAAATGCTTGCTGATGATCAGGCCAATTGGTCAGCGCAACAGGCAACCAAGCTTTTCCGTCAGGCCAATAGTGAAGCGGACCTCAGCCTGCGTAAACATATGGATGCACGCAAGCTGAGCTTTTTCCTAAAAAAGAGTGTATTCCATCAGACCATCGGATTGCTGGAATACAAAACGGTTACCCGCTCTCTTAATTTTTCCAGGAAAGTTGTTCCGGCTTATCAGAATGAATACCTGCACTCGGTACTGGATTATTCATACAGATTAGTAATTAATCTGCTGCAGGATCCAGAAGAAGCTGTAGCTGCTGATTTTGACCCCATAGGCAGCACGAACATTACGCTTGCAACTGAAGAAAACGGATGGCGAAAAGCTTTAAAGCGCACTATTCCATTTTCTCCTCGATTTGAAGTTGATAAGCGGATAACCGCCTTGCCTAAACCGGGTGGAGTTCAACAACTCTTTAAATCTGCCCCCAAAATTCCGCTGCATTCTTTCCCTGACTACTAAATCAGTGCAATGTCTCTAGAACGATAACTTGGACCTGAAAAACTTTTTTAGGATGTTTTTTTATTTTTCAAGAAAACCACTCAAAAACCTTACGTTTTTAATTCTAAAAACACCCCTCATTTTAGAATTAAATTCTTGTTTTTTTCACTCAACATGAATTTAATTTGGTTAAACCTTTTTGAGATTCAGTCAAGATAGTTCCATAACAGCATTTCTTTAATACTAATGTAACTTTTTAAAAACGAATGTTGTATGCATATTAGTTACATTAGTATCACATTAAAACAACAGCAGCGTATATTCTTTTACAGTCAGAGTACAGACAAGGATAATCGATTTCTGCTTTTCTGAGCTATCTAAATGCTTGTCTAGAATTTTACAATTTTGGCATCTTTCAATATATTCACGAAATAAATACAATAATTATAACTATATACTGATTCAGTTTTCATTCCAATAATGTAAATGTGTACACTCACCGGACAAGCTTGAGAAAAATTTCACCAACGTATTGATTTCAAAATCAACGGTGTCTGAATCCTGACACATCAGGCTTAGCAAGGGCTTATTCTCCAGATAAACAATTGTTTTTAAAGAACAATAACTCAAGATAAAGCACTGAACAATATTTACTATATATTTTCATTTTTTACATTGTGTACTGTTGACTTGCATTGGACTCGGGCATAGGTGGGAATTGTGAACGACACAAATCAAACCAATTTTTTTGGAGGAATATAATATGTACGCAATCGGAACCATCAAGGCTTGGGCAGCTACCCGTGCAGCACGTAACGGTAGCGAAATGAACAGCAGCATCCACGCTGTGCTGACCATTGCCACTCTCGGTCTCTGGCTCCCTGTCTGGACTGTAGCGGCAATCCGTCAGAGCAATCGTACAAAGATGAGAAGCTCTCTTGTGGACCTGCGCCACATTGAACGTCTCGAAATCTCCCCCGAATATCGCCGTCAGCTTGCACGTATGTCCTAATAAAGACAGCAAGGCATTTTGCCTTGTAAGTATTGCTTGTTAACGTGTGTATATATTTCAGCCCGGTCCCTTGATTTTTTTCGAGGGGTCGGGCTCTATTTTTTGAATCTACATTTATTCCTGACTCCCTTTGCCATCCCCACCCCATTCTGCTAATTTGCTCCCAAACAACGGAGCGATTCCATGAAAAAAATATTTATTTTTATACTTCTTCTAAACCTCACCCTTATCTGCGCTTGCCAGCCCAAAATGAATCTTTTCCCTGACGGGACTGACCCTCTGCTTGAAAAGACTCTGCAAGGCGAAGGCTCTGACAAGGTTCTTGTGATTTCAGTAGATGGAACTATTACCGATGAAGGCAAACGTGGATTGCTGGGCTCCGCTCCCAGCCTTGTACAGGAAGTTACTTCGCGCCTGAAACTTGCTGCTGAAGATAAAGATATCAAAGCTCTCGTGCTCAAAGTGAATTCCCCCGGCGGCTCTGTCACTGCCAGCGATATTCTTTACAACGAGATTTTACGATTCAAAGAGAAGACTGAAGCAAAAGTAGTTGTATGCATGATGGATGTTGCTGCTTCAGGAGGTTATTACATCAGTCTTCCAGCAGATAAAATTATGGCTCACCCCACGACTCTGACCGGATCAGTTGGTGTTATTTTTGTCCGCCCTAAAATTGAAGGCCTGATGGACAAAATAGGCGTCTCGGTTGAGGTTTCTAAATCAGGACGCAACAAAGACATGGGGTTTCCATTTAAGCCAGATACTGATGAACAGAAACAGATCATTAACGATATCATAAAAAACTATGCAAAACGTTTTCAAGCACTGGTAAAAAAACATCGCTCTATATCCGGTCCCAAGCTTAAAAAGATATTCACTGCGCAGGTTTTCAGCGCGCAGGGAGCAAAGGATGCAGGACTAGTAGACACTCTTGGATATCTTCCTGATGCAGTTGAAACAGCCTGTAAACTTGCCGGAATTACCAGTGACTCAAAAGTGATCACTTACAAACGCAAATCTTATCCTAATGACACATTGTACAACTCTGCCTCGTCACAAACTTTTAATCCGGCACTCATAAATATTGATACTGGAAACCTGTTACCGCCAAGCGCTGGATTCCATTACCTGTGGCTTCCAGCTGTGCACTAATCATAGTCTTGAAGCTTTGCTTTCCTGAAAAAAAAATGTATGAACTGCACGTTTGCCCATCCGGCAACAAATAAAACCGGAGGACGATTTGAAAAGAACCAGCCTGCTTACTATCCTTATTTTACTTGTGTCATTTGCATTTTTCAACGGATGCACTCAGGAAACCCAGAACCGCATCGGTCGATCTATCCAGAACTGGACCGGAGTTGCCGGGGTTCTTGAAGTTTATTCTGGTGGAAAAATTGTAAAACGGTTCATAAAAATCGACAAACTTTCCACCGCAGACGGCACTAAAGAAAGAGTGCAGCGTCCCTACCGATTTGGCTACGGTATCCTCGATACCAACCTGAATGGCAAAGCAGACCCCACTGAAAAGAAAGTCTACTTCGAATTCAGTGATTACTCAACAAACTACGTCTTTTTTGAAGACCCAGACGTAAAATAATTATTCCAGCCGGACCAAATGGTCCGGCATTTTTTTGCCTATGAGAAAATGTATCAAAGCGGCTCGCGCCGTGACAATGAAACGCGGGGAAAATCTTATTAAAGACTTTGCCCTGATCCATGACGGAGAACGGATTCTGGAAACAGGAGTATGGGCCGACCTCAAAGAGAATTCTATTGATGAGGTTACTGACCTCGGTGAGGTGACCATTGTTCCGGGGCTGATCAACGCTCATGTTCATCTCGAATTATCTCACCTGAAAGGCAAGACAGTTCAAGGAAAAGGATTTCTAGACTGGGTCAAATCACTGCTGGCCAATCCGCTTTACGAACTAGAAACAGAAGCAGTACGCAATGCTCTGCGAACTATGCAAGAGAATGGAACGGTATTCTGCGCCGACATATCCACCCGTAATTGCGCCCAGATTTCCTCCATAATGGATGAACAGGGGATGGGCTTTTATGCATATTGCGAAGCCATCGGGATACAGATTCCCAAAGACGGAGCTAAATTTTTCCCGCAAAAAAAATTCAACATGGGCAAGACTGCCGGAGCAGGGCATGCCCTGTACTCCACCTCGCCAGGACTTCTGCAGGCAGTAAAAAAAGCAGACAGTAATGCGGGAATGCCTTTTTCAATCCATCTTGCTGAAAATGAGGAAGAGGATGAAATTGTAGCTCAAGGAACAGGAGCTTTTGCGGAAATGCTCAAGGGAGCAGGAATGCTTGCCGATTGCGGCAGCAATGACCTGACTCCTGTAGAGTACGCCGACAGTCTATCCCTACTCGATGACTCTACTCTTGCAGTCCATTGCGTAAGAGTTACTGACAGCGACATTGAAAAACTCGCACAACGGAAAGTTAATATCTGCCTTTGCCCGCGCTCCAATCATTATATTGGAGAAGGTCGTGCACCATGGGAAAAAATACTTAAATCTGGTATTAATACCTGTCTGGGCACGGACAGCATCGCTTCCAACTATGATCTAAACATGTGGAATGAGCTGGAATACTTGCTGAAAAATACTGAGACTCCCCTTTCCACAAACGATGCTTTAGCTTTAATTACGACAAACAGTGCCGAAGCACTCAAAATAGATGAATCATACGGATCTCTGGAAACAGGCAAAAGAGCGGTATTTGCCACCGTTCCAGCCAATCTGGAAGATCTTTTATTCTAATAACTTTTTTCAGCCCCTCTCCATGCGGGCTGCACAAAGAGGTTTTTTATGGAATGGCATCATAAAGATTTGCTGGATGTCACGCAGCTCAGCAAAGAGGAAGTGCAGCATGTTTTTGAAACAGCCACTTATTTTCAGGAAATCAACTCCCGTCCGGTAAAAAAAGTACCAACATTGAAAGGCCATAGCGTGGTCCTTTTTTTGCCGAGCCAAGCACCAGAACCAAAGTCTCATTCGATATGGCCGGGAAAAGGCTTTCCTGTGACACCTTCTCACTTGCCAAAAGTTCAAGCAGTCTGACCAAGGGTGAAACGCTTAAGGATACAGCATTGACCCTCCAGGCAATGAACCCGGACGGTATTGTTATCCGTCACTGGGCCAGCGGAGCAGCTCAGTTCCTTGCCGAACGCCTCGATTGCAGCATAATTAATGCAGGTGACGGACGTCATGCACACCCCACACAGGCATTGCTGGACGGCTTCACCCTCTATCAGGAATGGGGCGCCCTGGAAGGCAAAACCGTGCTTATCCTTGGCGATATAGCCCACAGCCGCGTAGCCCGTTCCAATGTAATCCTGCTGACCATGATGGGGGCAAAAGTTCGCCTCTGCGGTCCGCGCACTCTGCTGCCTCCTTATCTCAAAAACTGGCCTGTTAAAGTGTACTCAGACATCAATGAAGCCGCCAAAGGTGTTGACGCCATCATGTGCCTGCGCTTGCAGCTTGAACGTCAGCAGGCCGGACTTCTCCCGGATGTACGTGAGTATTCGAAATATTTCGGACTTGGACATAAACAGATTGAACTTGCTGCCCCTGATGTAAAAATAATGCACCCCGGGCCAATGAACCGCGGAGTCGAGATCAACTCCGAGATTGCAGACTGCGCTGCAAGCCTTGACTTGATCAGGTTGCCAGTGGTGTAGCCACCCGCATGGCCCTTCTCTACTTATATCTTACCCGTCAAAAAAACTAAGGAGACTTCATCATGACAAACCCTGAACTGGTTGTCCGCAAAGCGGTATGGAAAGGTGAAGAAGTCGATCTGCTTGTTGCTGATGGTAAGATACTCGACGTTATTCCTTCCTCTGATGCCATGTACGAAGGCGCAGAAGTGGTTGCCGCACGCGGTCTGCTGCTCATGCCCAGCCTGACTGATGTTCACGCACATCTTCGTGAACCAGGATTTGAATACAAAGAAGACATAGCCTCTGGGCTTAAAGCCGCTGTACACGGCGGTTTTTCAAATATCATGTGTATGGCTAATACTGATCCGGTCAATGACAACAGTGTGATCACTGATGAAATGATTTCCAAGGCTAAAGCGGCTTTCCCCGAAGGTGGACCGCGCCTTTTTCCTATCGGTGCCCTCACTAAAAAACTCGAAGGCAAAGAGCTTGCTCCCATGCATGAGCTTGCAGAAAACGGATGTGTTGCTTTCTCTAACGATGGTGAACCGGTTAAAAGCAGCGAAGTTTTCCGCAGAGCCATGGAATATGCCTCTGATACCGGAAAACCAGTCATCGACCATTGTGAAGACCCATATCTTGAACCTGCCGCAGGTATGAACGAAGGTGAAACCTCAAGTTTGCTTGGACTCGCCGGACAGCCGGATGTTGCCGAAGCAACGCAAGTAGCCCGTGACCTTCTTATGGCTGAATATCTGGACATGCACATCCATCTGGCACACATATCCTGCCGCAAGTCAGTTGACCTCATTGCATGGGCCAAAAAACGCGGTGTAAAGGTCACTGCTGAAACCTGCCCTCATTACCTGCTGCTCACTGAAGAAGCTGTTCACGGGTACGGAAGCGACACCAAAGTCAACCCGCCCCTGAGAACACCTGACGATGTAAAAGCCCTTTTAGCAGCGATTAAAGACGGCACCATTGATATGTTTGCTACTGACCATGCTCCTCATGCTGCCCATGAAAAAGAAGTGGAGTTTATGGTTGCCCCCTGCGGCATATCCGGTCTTGACTCAGCTCTTTCTCTTACCTGGTCACTGGTTGCTGAAGGCAAAATAAGCTTTGATGATTTTATCCGCATGTGGACCACTTCTCCTTGTGAAACATTTGACCTTCCATTGAACAACTTCAGAAAAGGTGATCCTGCTGATTTCTTCCTTTTTGCTCCGGACGAAGAATGGGTGCTCAGCCCTGAAACTATGCATTCAAAGGGTAAAAACACACCTTTCATGGGACAAACCCTGAAAGGACGGGTTATAAGCCATTTCCTTAGCGGGAAAAAAATAGTATGACCTCTTTATCAGGCAGTGAAAAACACAGCCAAATAATGGTAAAGATTAATAAATTTATATAGTTGATCGAGATCTGCCTATTAAGTGGCAGACAGTTTATTTTTGATAAGGAGATTTTAATGAGCGAACCTTTCAAGGACGCGGTGGGCATTTGCAAGACCATCATGCGTAACGGCTATGATGCTTACATCATCAATGAAGGACTTCAAAAGCTGACCATTGATGACAAAGGACATGAAGTAGAACTTGATATTTCCACCGAGCTTGATTTCAAAGGACTGGTCAAACTCTTCCCCAACGTTCAGCCTTCTGAACGGGATGGAATCGCGGCAATATTGAAAGAAGGTGAAACCACTTTCCTTTTCTACACATCCGAGACAAGCAATTCTTCACATCCTGAAGAATGCGTCTCCCGCATGACTCCCAGACTGCTCAAAGCTCTGGAAAAGCAGCATGAAATTCCAATGTCTGCAGCTTGCCCGTACATCCCCAAAGCTCAGGACCCCTACGAGGGTTTTGCACCGCTTTCCAGCGGCGAAGTGCGTCTGCTTGGTATTCCCGATCAGACCCTTAAAAAAGATTACCTCATGGGTATCAGAGCGTTGCGCTTTGCAGCCAACTACAATCTGCCCATTGAAACTAATACCAAAATAGCTATTATCCGCTCTTGCAAGCGTATTCTGGACTACGTGCCCGTACCTGAAATCATGGATGAATGGCGCAAGGTTGAAGCTGAAAACATGTACGTTTTCGTTTCCCTGCTCTTTGAAACCATGCTCCTGCACGGACTCATTCCCGAAGTTGCTGCTCTTTCCCGCCTGACTCAGGTGAAAAACAGCAAGACCGGAGAAACAGAAGACGTATTCAGCCACACTCTGGACGTAATGCGCCTCTACCCCGAAGAACTTCCTTATGACTGGTTCGGCGTGGTTGCATGTCTGTTCCACGATGTAGGTAAGCTCTACACCGCAGAAGAAGTGGAAGGACGCTGGCAGTTCCTGCAGCATCACCGTGTAGGTTCTAAAGTAACCAGAAAAATCCTGACCCGTCTCAACTTCCCGCAGGAAGATGTGGACCTCATCTGCGATCTGGTACGCCATCACATGCGTTTTCACTTCATGCTCACTGACAAAGGTATCAGAAAATTCAAAGCAATTGACGAATACCCCCGTCTCATCGAAATGGTACGCGCTGACATCAAGGCACGCGATACCACATACAAAGAGTTCAACCACAACCTCAAAATGCTCGAACGTGCTGACATCCCTGAAGAAGCACTTGATCCGTTCCTCAACGGTAACGAAATCATGCAGCACACAGGACTCAAACCCGGTCCCGTGGTCGGCATCATCCGCGAATCACTGCTCAAAGCGCAGATCGCCGGAGATGTAGGAAGCATGGAAGAAGCTATTGAATTTGTTAAGGATCAGGCTAAAAAAGCTTAGGTCCAAGCCATATTGAAATTAAAAAATCCCGTCCTGATCTGATCAGGACGGGATTTTTTGTTATATGCTATTATTCTTAAACCTTACATCTCACAAATATCCTTCTCCATATCATTGCGCAGATGCCCCTGTCCGGTAGATTCCAGCACAGCGCGCCAGTAGTCTGACTTAATATTGAGTTTCTTGCGTTTGGTAGTGACAACATCAAGCGGCAAATGCACGTAGCGAGCCTGCAGTCGACTGACCACCATTCCGGTTTTTCCTGCCATAGCCGCGTGAACAGCGTGCTGACCTAAGAAACCACAATATACGCAATCGTTGGCATTGGCCGGAACCGAGCGAATAATGTAACTGGGATCGATGAACTTGAGGGTGATCTCTTTACCCGTGTCTTTAAAGTAATCTTTTATCCTGCGAATGATCAAGGTACAGACATCACAGAGAACCGGGTTGCCTGAAGCATCTTTTTCCCCAGTATATTCGCATTGCTCCTGCCCGGCACCTTCAGCGCAGACAATTACAGCATGCTGCCGTTCTTCAAGCCTTTTTTCAAGAGAACGCAGCAAACCGTATTGCCCGTCAAATTCAAAAGGATGTTCAGGAACAAGCACAAAGTTAACATCCTTGAGTGCAAGGGTAGCCTGAGCAGCGATAAAACCTGATTCACGGCCCATAAGTTTTACCAGCCCGACTCCATTGACCACACCGAGAGATTCCACATGTGCGGACTGAATTGCCTCGGTAGCTTTATCAACAGCAGTATCAAAGCCGAAAGATTTGGTGACAAAACTGATGTCGTTATCAATCGTCTTAGGCACGCCGATAATAGAAATTCTAATTCTGCGTTTTTCAATCTCAGCCACAATCTTTTGAGCTGCACGCATGGTTCCATCCCCGCCGATCATGAACAACACTGAAATATTCATGCGCTCAAGGGCGTCCACAACCTCTTCAGGGTCCTGCGGGCCACGGGAAGACCCGAGGATAGTTCCACCAAACTGATGGATATTCGCAACCTTATCGGCAGTAAGCTCAATCACATCATGCCCGTATTTAGGAATAAAACCCTGCAGACCGAACCTTATACCAAGAACAGAAGGAACTTTGTATAAGTAGTGAGCTTCCAGGACAATAGAGCGTATAACGTCGTTAAGACCGGGGCAAAGGCCACCACAGGTAACGACTGCGCATTTTGTTTTGGATGGATCGAAATATGTAAAAGCGCGCGGGCCGGCTTTTTCAAATTCCTGATAAACTGAATTATCAATGGATGAATCCATATCTTCTTCAGCAAGGTTAACCAGTGTCCTTTCCTGATCTTCAATGAAGATACAACGTTTCAGGGGAGAAGGAATCTTGGCCTTTCCAAGAACTGGAATATCGGTATTGATCACATTTTTTTTGTTCGTCTTTTTAGGCACTTTAAACCTCCTGCGGAACTTAGTCCGGTCTTCAAAAAATGAAGCTTATCTTATTTCACCCTCAATGAGTGGCACCCAGAGGGCTGGTTTGTCAGCCAGCATGGTCTCCCGGATCGGGAGTTCCATGGGGTGAGGATTACGTTTTGCATAACTCCCAGCCTGATCCCACCAAAGGTAGAAACCTTTGCCTTCAATATACCTGCTGTAAAGCATTTGTATGCCTTTCTGACACACAGGATCATATAAACGGAAATTTTTTTCCCTGCTTTATACATGCCTTTTTTAGGTGAAATCATTTTCCAGTCACCGGCCTCTGTCCCGCTGATTTTTTTACCATCCAAAGTACTATAGTAGCGAGTTTCGCCATCAAGGTCACGAACTCTAAGCAACTTTTCCTTCACAGAATGGGAAACAATAAACATGGGACGTCCGAGATGTTCGCTAATCTTCCAGCGGTCAACACCAGTTGAATAAACCAATGAACCTTTCTGTTCATAAATCCAGGAAGGCTCCTGTTTCAGAGCTTCTGTTTTTTTGACAACAGCTCTTTTACGTAAATCCCAGTAGACTTCTTTGCCATCGTCCCTTGAAAGGCAGACCACATATCCAGCCATTTTAGCAGAAACAAAAGGCCCTCCGGAAACGAGGTCCGAATCAAGACGGGAATGATTTTTCATACCCCACTTAATGATACTGCCGGAAGCTTCAACAGCCACCAGAACACCCTGCCCGGGCGTATATCCAAGATAAAGAGGAGTTCCTTCTAGGATAGAAATTTCCTGCAAAGGTCCGGAAACAGGGCCGCACAAAAGAGCGTTAAAGCTATCGATAAGCCCCAGCCATTCACCTGTTCGTGAAACAGACATCATCCGAACAGGCCCATGCTCTACAGGAATATCACCCGGAATTCTTGTACATTGCTTGAGATCATAAACGTAAAGCCTGTTGCCAGCGCTATCAGTTGCCACCAATGTATGGCTTCCTGGTCCGTACCCCACTTTCCCAGCACCGCCACCACCGGGCAGGCGCACTTTACTGCACGGGTACTGACTCCAGATTCTGACAGTGCCGTCATAAAGAGCTGCTGCCAGCCCTTCTTCATTCCCTGCAAAGGAAGAAACTCCTCCTGCAATTATAGGAACAGCTTTTTCACGCTTCACTGAAACATACAACTTATCTTCAAGTCCTTCAAAAGGAGGCTCATAGAGCTTTGAAGCACTGACATATTCACTGCTCAGCAGTTTTGATACATATTTTTTAAGAGATTTGGTGGTTCCTTTATTAAGCTGTGAAGGCACGCCTATGTATGACTGTCCTACTCTTTCTTTGGAAGCAGCATCTCCCTTAACCGGCAGACCTATAGACAGCGCGGTCAAAGCCATAGCCATGATGACTACCTTTGAATATCTTAAAATCATTCCGTTTTTTCCTTGAGTTTCTTGCTGTGTAAGGTCATCCGTTCAACTATGCTTTTATAATATTCATCTTCTTCGTCAATGGAAATCTTTTTGCCCCGCGAAGATTTAATACGCTCAAAAAGCAAATTAACTTTCTGCATTTGGGCATAGCGTTCTTTTTCATCTGCCATATGCTCGAGCAAATCAAGAGCTGAATGAATATCCTTTCTGAGTTGCATCTCCGGCGGAAGGTACCCAGCATTCTTCAACGCTTTATAAGCCATACGTAAATCAGGAGGAATCATGGAATCATCCTCGTATTCAAGGGGCTGTCCCATGCAGGAAAGATTCTTGAACTCTCCTTTACGCTCAGACTCTTTAATTTTGGCTTCAGCTATCGCGTGGATAAAATACATTATCTCATCTGGTCCTGGGAAAGCATTTCACCACCCAGACTATCTATCCAGTTTACTGTTTTATTCATTACCGATTCCATCGCCTTATCAGCTGCAGACGCGATGCTTGCGCCGTCCAGCCTTTCAACAGCTACCGAAGACTCAATAAATTTTCTTGCCAGCAGATTTTTTCCACTGCCATCCCAAAGAGAGTACCTGACTGCGGCAATAAATTTATTCCCCTCGCTACGCTGTAACTCAAAGGACATAATCACTCCGGAAAGCACCAAAGCACGTTCAATTCCGGGGCGATAAGGTGTAACGACTTCATAGCTGTTCATACAACTCAATGCAGGTCCTGCCGCAAGGTCAAAAATTTCAGCGGGAGTCCCTTCCCAGCTCCACCTGTAATCCGGCTTGAGAACAGCCCCCTTGGCAATAATAACCGTTTCACGGTCAAGTGCAGGAAGACTGGTAAACCGTTTTATTGCAAGCTTAGGAACCCCGTGTTTCACTTTTTCGCAGGCAGGATTAAGTTTTGAACCATTCCCCACACGCAAATAGGAAGACTCTACAGATTTTCCACCGATACATCCGGCAGCAAAAACAGCAGTTGCAAGTAATATCAATCCCAGAACTCTATTCATCTTCTGCTCCCTGCGGAGGATTAAGCACCTGCCACGGACGTTCACGAAGCGATCTTGCCAGACGATTCATTTCACGTGAAAGGCGATTTATATTATCGAGTATCATCTCAAGTTCTTCCTGATCATATTCCATATTCCGGCGTAGATCCGTAGTCAGACCTTCTATTCCGTCAACAGCTCGGACAACCTGTCCATCAACATTTTGCAAAGTATTACTCATGTCCCCCTCAAGGTTCTCAAGTACACTTTCAATTCTTTGCAAAGTATCGGTCACCTCTCCGGTAATCACCGTAATATTTTCTGCACCAGTTTTCATGGCACTTGAACCGGTCCGTGACAGCTTTTTCCATTCCTGCCTGAAAGAAACCAATGTTGCGTTGGTTTGGGCAAGCAGCTCAGGAGCCATTTTCAGACTTTTTCCGATGTTTGACATGTTCTCAGGCGAGAAAAGCATCTCAAAGCCAATTACGGCCTTTTCCAGCTGTGGAGTCAATCTAGCAACCGCTTTTCCCATTTCAGCAGCAACATCATTCATGCTCATGGTAATTGCCGCTGGAATTTCAGCTCCTTCAGGCAATTTTGCCCCGGCCTCACCGTTTAACTGCAACAAAATATAATTATCCCCGACCAACCCTTTCTGAGTGACTGTGGCAACTGTACCTTCATAAAGCGGGAATTCCTTATCCACATTAACCACAACTGAAATACGTCCGGGATTTGAAGGTTCTACAGTAATTGTATCAACTTTTCCCACGCTGAGTCCGGCATATTTCACAGGTCGTCCAGGAGTCAGATCTTTCACATTGCGAAACAAAATTTTGTACTGCGAATAATCTGAAAAAAAATTATGACCACCCAAAAGAACTATAAAAAGACCAAGCACAGTCATACCCGCCAGGGCTGCCAGTACGGCTTTGATTACATCTTTTGCGGAACTGCGGGGATTGAGTACCATTTATTTCTCCCGAAACTATATCCTGCTTCTGAATTTAACTTCCCGTTGCATCGTATCATCAATCTCGGTAGGTCTACGCTCCAGAAAATCTATGATATACGGATCATCTGAATCGCGCAGCCCTTCAAGATCACCCTGATATAAACATCTGTTTTTATGCAGGACCACAACATGATCTGCAATATTGAACAGACTGTCCAAATCATGGGTGACTACTATCGTTGTAACATTAAATGTTTCTTTAAGCTTCAAAATTAGCTGATCAAGATCAGCTGCTGTAATCGGGTCCAGTCCAGATGAAGGTTCATCACAAAGAAGTGTGGTCGGGTCCATGACCATTGCCCGTGCAAGTCCTGCCCGTTTACGCATACCACCTGAAAGCTGGTTGGGAAAATAGTGCATAAAATCGCCAAGACCGACCATACGCAGTTTCATCTGCACAACTTCTTCAATAATGGAGTCAGGAAGTTCTGTATGTTCCTGCATTGGCAAAGCGACATTTTCACCAAGTGTCAGCGAACCGAGCATGGCTCCATCCTGAAAAAGTACCCCCATACGGGTACGGATCTGCTTGTAAGCCTGTTCATCCTTCAAATCTGTCAGGTTCGTTTTACCAAGAAAAATTTCACCGGAAACAGGCTCATTGAGTCCCAGAATATGTCGCAGTAGAGTAGACTTTCCGCAACCAGAACCACCTAGAATAACACTTATTTTCCCAGCAGGAAGTACTGCGCTCAAATTCTCCATAAGCACTTTTCCCGGATATCCGAGACTTAAGTCTTTGAGTATTATGTCCTGAGCAAATCTTGATGATTTCATGATCTATCACCGGAAAATAAAGTTCAGCGCGGTAAAAAAAAGATCCAGCAGGATTATCATAAATATTGATATTACAACGGAATTTGTAGTTTTGCGCCCCACGTCCGCAGCACCCTCGCGAGCAAGAAACCCCTGCCAGCAGCCAATGATCGTGATGGCCACAGCAAAACCGCCACTCTTGACAAGTCCGGCGATCACGTCTCTCAATTGCAAAAATTCGACTGAGTTATTAAAATAAGTACTTTTATTTATTCCAAGCGCGATAGCTGAAAAAGCTCCACCGGAAAAAATACCTACGAAATCGGCCCAGACAGTCAGACACGGAACCATGATCAACATAGCGATTAGTTTAGGAACGACTAAAAAACGGACAGGCTCAATGCCCATAACTTCGAGGGCATCGATTTCTTCTGAGATCTGCATGGTAGCGATCTCGGCAGTAAAAGCCGCACCTGAGCGGCCAGTGACAATAATGGCTGTAAGAAGTGGCCCCAGTTCTCGAATGATGGTTACACCAACAAGGTTGGCAACATAACTGATAGCGCCGACCTTCTCTAATTGCTGAGCTGATTGTAGTGCTAGAATAATACCAGTACAGGCCGAAATAACACTTACGATTGGAATTGAGTCTGCTCCGACCTGTGCTAAATCACGGTATAGGCGTTTGCGGTAAAATGATCGTTTATTGCCGGATTTGAAACGCAAGCATCCCATGAGTCTTGAAACCATCCATGCGAGTACCTGCAAGCCGTTCATATCAATCTCACTCCTGACTCATTTTCAGCACGAAATTTATTTCATCCCAAATAACGGCTTTACCTGAGTCAGATTAAGCAATCTGTCCACCTGCTCGGTGACAGCTATGATCTTCACACTCCGTCCATCCTTGGTGAGCATTCGCCTAAGCTCAATCAAAGAAGCCAAACCGGAACTGTCCAGATACTCAAGCTCAGATAGGTCAACCTGGACTTCGCCGGAAGTATTACTTACAAAAGCATGCAACTCTTCTCTGAGCTCAGGAGTTCCGGTGAAGTCAACTTCACCCATTATTTTTATCAAAACATCCTCGACCGAGGATTCGATTTTCCAGCCAACACCCATAAGTACTCCTTACAATCTTATATCTAATGATCAGGACCTGAAGATTTCAACTACAGTTGTATCATCATTAGGAGGTGTATCCGCCCGCCACTTCGAGACAGCCTCCAATAACTTCATGCCCAATGGAGGATCACCGGCATTTCGCAAGGTCTCAATAAGACGCTCCTCACCGAAAAAATCACCATTTCCGGCACGGGCTTCATCAACACCGTCAGTTACAATTATCAAGGACTGATCTTTCTCAAGTACAAACTCAGTTGTCCCGAATTCACCTTCATCAAGAATGCCGATCGGCAAACCGAACGGTCTTTCGACTTCAGTGACCTTCCCATCTGCAACAAGGAGCGGAGCAGGATGTCCGGCAACTCCATATTCGCATCTTCCGCTGGACGGATCATACCTGAGCAGCACCATGGTAGCGAAAAGTTCACCGCTCATGAATTCCCACGCACCGATATTAACGGCCTCAAGCATTTTCCCGGGACTCTTCTCATTAAGTGCCTCAGCCCGGATACGGGTCCACAAAGCTGACATGATCAATGCAGCGGGTAGCCCCTTTCCAGAGACATCAGCAACATAAATATACCAGCTTCCGTCTGAATTTGGAATAAAATCATAAAGATCACCACCAACAAACTGAGCAGGAACTGAACTGCCCCATATATAGTTGCCGTCATCAAGCTGCGGCTGCTTAGGATTAAACTGTTTCTGGATTCTTGCTGCTGCCTCAAGCTGGGTTTCGAATTTCTGTTGATTAAGCCTCTGTGTCATCAATTCCGATCTTACAAGCGCAACCCCGGCCAAATGCCCGAAGCTTTCAAGGAGATCCTGATCCTCACCGACAAAACATTCCCTGTCGACTGAATTCAATACCTGCACAACACCCAGCAACTTGCCTTTGTGAATAATTGGAATACACAAAATACAACCTGTTCTGAATCCGGTTTTTTCATCAGCTGCTTTTGAAAAACGTTTGTCATTTTGAGCGTCAACAACATTGAGTGATTGTTTATTCTCAGCAACCCAACCGGCTATCCCCTGCCCCATAGGCAGTTCAAAGCCGGTTTTGAGTTCTTTCATTTTTTCTTCACCAAGCACATCGTTCATAGCAAGTGAAAAACGAAGCACATTTTTATCTTCATCATAGAGCAGGATAGAGGAAGCCTCAGCACCGGTAACGTCCTGCGCAAGCCTCAAAAGTTGAGGCAACAAATCCATTAACGATTCAATGCTGGCCAGCACCTCGTTCGCCTGAATCAATTTCTTTAATCGTCCTGCTTGATTACTCAAATTTTACTCCGTAAATATGCCTTTATGAGATCCTAAGCACTTCTGCTGAAGAGGTCTGAACAACCTATACTATCTCATCTAATCTAAAATGACTTCAAGTATTATTCGCTCCATGTGTTGACTTCAGGCTTTGGCCAGTCGCGGACAGCTTCAGCCAGCTCATCAACAGTAGCTGTTGCAGCTCCCACCTGACCGACAACAATCCCGGCTGCATAATTTGCCAGCACTGCGGAAGTCAAAGGGTCAAGCCCAGAAGCAAGACCCAGTCCGAGAGTAGCAATAACCGTATCTCCAGCTCCGGTAACATCAAAAACCTTGCGGGCGAAAGTCGGTACATGCCTTACCACATCTCTGGATTCAAACAACGCCATCCCGTCACCACCGAGAGTGATAAGCAGGTGATCCGGATGAAGACGATCAAATAAACGTCTTCCAGCTTCAAGAACATCGGCCTTTGTTTTGACAGGCATACCTGCGCCTTCTCCAGCCTCTTTTGAGTTAGGAGTAAGCAGGCTTACTGCTTTGTAGCGATCATAATTGACGGTTTTGGGATCAACCAGAACATGAGGTTTATGATTTTTATCTTCAAGGAGCTTCCAAAAACGCTCAAAAAACTTTTTAGAAAGCATCCCTTTTCCGTAATCGGAAAGGATTACCACTTTATAATCACAAATTTCATTTTCGAGAAAACAGAATAGATCATCCATAATCAAATCAGAGTAATCAGTAGTCTTCTCACGATCGACCCTGACCATTTGCTGATTATGAGCCATGACTCTTGTTTTCTTAGTAGTAGGTCTGTCATCAGCCTGATACAGGCTGCAAGGAATCTCAGAGTCAGTACAAAGTTGATCGAAGACCTTTCCTTCCTCATCTGCACCCACAAAACCGGTAAGATGCGGTTCACCGCCCAGAGCCACAATATTGCGGGCCACGTTCCCGGCACCACCGAGCAGATACTTTTCTTCAGTAACCTGAACGACTGGGACAGGTGCTTCAGGCGAGATACGATCAACTGATCCAATCACATAATGATCAAGCATTACGTCACCGATAATCAGCACTTTCTGCCCTTTCAACGCAGGCAGAATACTTAAAATCTTATTATTCATACTTTTAATTTATCCCATGTCCTGAGCTTAATGTGAACGAAGTTCAAGAATTGCGACAAGTCGCTCAAGCTCTTCTTCTGATGAAAAATTGATGGTCATCCGGCCTTTTTCGTGTGAACCGCTGAAGGAAACTTTTGTTTCAAGAGCTGATTCAAGACGGCCCTTGATACGCTCAAGACTTTCATCAACGGTCTTGGGTTCTTTTTTCTTACGTTTTGAAGGTTTTGGAGGTTCAATGACTTCCCCTTCAGGCAACTGACCATTTTCCTTAAAGTATGAAGCTGCACCTTCAGACTGACGCACAGATAATCCACCTGAAATAATCTTATTAAAAAGATCTTCACGGACTTCATCATCCGAAACGGCCATCAGGGCCCGGCCATGTCCGGCAGAAATATTACCATCTCCGATAGCGTTTTGAATCGGCTCGGAAAGGGTCAACAAGCGCATGGAATTCGACAGAGCTGAACGACTTTTGCCAACCTGACCTGAAAGCTGCTCCTGACTGAGTCCAAACTTAGAAATTAATTCCTGATACCCTTTTGCTTCTTCGATTGGATTGAGGTCCTCACGCTGGAGATTCTCAATCAGCGCAATTGCCATGCTTTCAAGGTCAGTCATCTCCTTGATCAATGCAGGAATCTCTCCCAACCCTGCAAGCTTCGAAGCACGCAGACGGCGTTCACCTGCAACCAGCTCAAAACGATCCCTGCGACCAGCTACAGGCCTGACCAAAATAGGCTGAAGGACACCTTTAGAGCGAATCGACTCCGATAAATCCTTTAAAGCCTCAGGCGCAAACTCTTTACGAGGCTGATTAGGATTAGCAACGATCATATCAATATCTATCTGGCGAGCATCAAGGGAAAGTCCTGAGCCAGAATCATCTGCCCCGCCCTTTCCACCGCCGAGAAGTGCATCTAGGCCTCTACCTAAACCGCCTGTTACACCTGCCATAGATCTCTCCTTTACTTTGTCCTCTCATAAAGAGGCTATATATTCATACGACTGCTTTAACTCTACTGACTATGTGAAAAAATCAAAGATCGGCTTGAGCTCAATCATTACTCTTTCACATTTCCTTTGACTTGCTGGCTACCGTGATTAATGTATGCCTACAACATTTCCTAAAAAAAGACGTCGGAGGCAACATGTCTAAACACGATGATAGCATTACAGAACTTTTTGATAAAGACGGCAACATAATCGGGGCATTGATCACTGCTGATATGTGGTTTAAAATCAAACCACTTATCAAGGATTTTCTTCCAGAAGAAGCCCCTAAAGAACGCCCTGAACCTATCGGTGAATGGGAGACCCTCAAAAAATATTGGGACTTCCCCTACCCTGTAGACACCGATGTTCATTGTGAACTCTGCGGAGAAGAGACTGAAAATTGGGAAACAGATGATCCCCGTAAATTCAGACTTATGTCCTGCAACCTTGGGGGGCTTGTTTCATTCAAATGCCAAAAGTGCAACGCCCGCATTGTCAAAAAACATTTCAAAGACGAAATTACCGTTGAATGCAGACCATACATTGATGAAAAAACCCAGCGTATGGAAGCACGTTACTAGCTTCAAGCATATAAAAATATTCAGGCCGACTATTTAAGTCGGCCTTTTTTTATTCCTGATTATCAAGCTCATCATGTCTCTTGACCACCTCTTGAGCAAGGCTCAAATACGCTAAAGCACCATTTGACTTTGCATCATAGGAGATTGCAGGCTTACCAAAACTTGGGGCCTCCGAGAGACGTACATTTCTTGGCACAATGGTTTCAAAAAGGCTATCTGGAAAAGCTTTACGCACTTCGTTTTTCACCTGTCGCGCAAGACGATTACGACGATCATACATCGTCAGTACGACGCCCAATACAGACAGATCGGGATTAAGCCTTTTCTTCACCAGTTCAAAAGTCATTAAAAGCTGCGCAACTCCTTCCAAAGCATAGTACTCGGTTTGCAAAGGCACGAGCAATTCTTTTGCTGCGCACAAAGCATTAACCGTGAGCAGACCGAGAGATGGCGGGCAGTCAAAAATTATATAATCATATTCATCATCGACCTTTTCAACGAGGTCTTTGAGATAATATTCTCTCCCCATCTTATCGATCAACTCAATCTCCGCTCCGACCAAATCCTGACTTGCAGGCATAAGCGAAAGATAGGGAATATCAGTCTGATATATAGCATCGTTTGCCCTTTCCGGTTCAAAAAGGACTGAATATACATTTTCTCTTGAGTCGCCGGGATAAAATCCCAGTCCACTTGAGCCGTTCCCCTGAGGGTCACAGTCAACAAGCAACACTTTCTTCTCCATCACAGCAAGTGATGCAGATAAATTTATAGAGGTGGTCGTTTTGCCGACTCCACCTTTCTGGTTGGCTACTACAATTCTTTTTGCCACTTGAAACCATCCTATTCATGAGATTTCAATTTTCATGTTTCACGTGAAACATTTCAACCAAATTGACACAAAAACAACTTTGCTAAAGCTAGACTGAAAAAAATGTTAAATCAAGGAAACAGAAATAAAAAAAGTCCAGTATGATGATAATCGCAACATGACCACACACATGAAAAGGCAAACAACACGCTGAATATATTTAATAAAGAAGCTGATCATCATCACGCAAAAAAAAAGGAGCCGCATAATGCGGCTCCTTACTTCTCAACATAAAAACTAAAAGATTAAACTTTGTAATAGTCACGGTACCATTTAACAAACTTCTCAATACCTTCTTCAATGGTAGTACAAGGCTTGAAATCAACGTCACGAACAAGGTCATCAACGTTAGCGTAAGTGGAAGGGACATCACCAGCCTGGAGAGGCATCATGTTTTTCTCTGCTTTCTTACCGATACACTCTTCGAGGACTTCGATATAGCGCATCAGTTCAGTGGGCTGGTTGTTGCCAATATTATAGATACGGAAAGGAGCAGGGCTAGTTCCCGGATCAGGAGCATCGCCAGACCAATCAGGATTAGGCTGAGCAGTATTCTTCATGACACGGACAACACCTTCGACGATATCATCAATGTAAGTGAAGTCGCGAAGCATCTTACCGTGGTTGAAAACATTGATAGGCTTATTAGCAAAAATGGCCTTAGTAAAAAGAAAAAGAGCCATATCTGGTCTGCCCCAAGGGCCGTAAACAGTGAAAAACCTGAGTCCGGTTGTTGGGATATTGAAAAGGTGACTGTAGGAGTGAGCCATCAATTCATTTGATTTCTTTGTAGCCGCATACATGCTGATCGGATGGTCAACATTATCATGAATGCTGAAAGGCATTGATGTGTTCAGACCGTAAACAGAACTGGAAGATGCATATACAAGGTGTTCAACACCATTGTGACGGCACCCTTCCAAAATATTCATATACCCGACAACGTTGGAATCCACGTAAGCCTGAGGATTTTCCAAAGAATAGCGAACGCCGGCTTGAGCTGCCAGATTAACTACATGCGTAAATTTTTCTTCTGCAAAAAGTTTTTCCATAGCTGGACGGTCAGCCATATCTATATATGCAAAAGTGAATTTTTCGTGATCTTCAATCTGCTTAAGGCGATTCTTTTTAACGTTTACATCATAGTAATCATTAAGAATATCGAGACCGACAACTTCATGACCTTCAGCCAGAAGAC
>JMSU01000141.1_pt1 | contig 32574 bp, 34 predicted proteins | sample 179011 | NCBI WGS metagenome assembly JMSU01 (sample SAMN02769580, study PRJNA246767) | bioreactor metagenome | isolation source: Culture-1 Bioreactor ArsB derived from microbial biomass from the upper 2 cm... | place: Germany: Bremen | collected day 87 after inoculation
GGTAACCATCTTATGACTGAGCTGGCAATTCTGACCGGAGCGGTTGAAGCGGTTGTAGTTTGATTATCAGTGTATTATGCCTAGTCTGGTGCAGATTTCTGGCTGTTACCATACTAGGTTTATTGATACTGCCTCCAAGGCCCGGTTTACTGGTGCTATCCACTTTGACATCCATCCCCAGAATGCGCTTGAACAGGCCCGTGAAATCGTTCGTCTGGCAGTTAAAGCATATAGTGAACGTGATGCTTCACGCGTTGATATCCCTTGTGAGCCTGTTGAAATTATGACTGGTTTTTCCAACGAGGCTGTGATTTCTGCGCTTGGTGGAACTCTTGATCCGTTGGTGAAAGCCATTGCGGATGGGGATGTTCGAGGCGCCGTCGGGATTGTTGGTTGTAATAACCCAAAAATAAAGCAGGATTCCATGAATGTGGGGCTTGCAAAGGAATTGATTAAGAAAGATATTCTGGTGCTGGTAACCGGTTGTGTTACTACCGCAGCAGGTAAAGCAGGTCTTTTGGTCCCAGACGCTATTGAAATGGCTGGTCCGGGACTAAAAAAAATCTGTGGAGCGCTCGGAATTCCACCTGTTTTGCATTATGGATCATGCGTTGATAATGCGCGTATCTTACAGCTTTGTGCTGCCCTTGCCGGTGCACTCAATGTCGATATCAGTGATCTTCCTGTAGGTGCTTCCTCACCTGAGTGGTATTCTGAAAAAGCAGCAGCTATCGGTCTTTATGCTGTTGCCAGCGGAATATACACTCATCTCGGACATCCTCCGAACATTCTTGGTTCTGAAACCGTTACTAATCTTGCTGTTTCCGGCTTGGAAGATCTGGTCGGTGCTTCTTTTGTCATCGAACCTGATCCGGTAAAAGCAGCTGAACTCTTCGACGAAAGGATTAAGTCCAAGCGTAAAGCTCTTGGTTTAAGTGAATAGAGAGGAGTTGGGTTATGAAGCTGGCATTTGCAGGAAAAGGAGGCGTAGGGAAGACAACTCTAACCTCATGGATGGCAGACTGGCTTGCCAGAATCGGTCATAATGTATGGATGATTGATGCCGACACAGCTCTTTCATTGGGACAGGCTTCAGGACTTGATTCAAGTTTGTTACCGGAGCCTGTTTCATCAAGAAAGGATCTTGTCAGGGAGAGGATTCATGAAGAAGGTTTTTTGAATTTAAACCCTGATGTAGGAGATTTACCACAGGAGCTTGCGGTTGAAGTTCCTCTTAATGAGGAACCTTACCCCGGTGTCAAACCCGGACAGAAACGTTTACTGGTTATGGGCGGATTGTCCAATGCCGGAGGCGGGTGTGCCTGTGATGCCAATGCATTGTTGAAAGCTTTGTTGGCGCACGTTGTTATGGATAGTAATGATTGTGTGTTGGTTGATTTAGAAGCCGGAGTTGAACACCTCGGGCGCGGAACTGCTGCATATGTGGATGGAATGATTGTTGTGACAGAGCCTTCAATGCGCAGTTTTCAAACCGCTTCCGAAGTCGGGCGTATGGCAAACGATCTGGGGCTTAAGAATCAGGTTTTGGTGATAAACCGTTATCTGGGCGGTAATCCTCCTGACTTGGACGGCTTGCCACAAAAGCAGTTTGTAATTCCCCCCATGCAAGGGCTCATTGACCGGCAGATGATCGATGGAAATGTGCTTAATCTTCCTGAATCTGTTGAAATTGATGCCATGATGGAGAAAATAGTCAGTGCTGTCCGATACTGACCTGACATTTTCAGTTAAATGTAAAAAGGCCTTCTTGAGTATACTCAAGAAGGCCTTTATTCTTGCCGTCTAGCTTTAGTTGGCTATTTGCTCTGAACTTCTGAAAGCACCGCCGATTTCATAATAGAATGTTTTAATGATCTCAAATAATATGAAAGGTGCTGCTCTGAAATCGGTCCACCATTTTCCGGTTATATTTTCATAAGGTGTTGCCACGACAATGATTTTTATATTGTGTGGCAGTATTTCTCTGAAAATGATTCCGGCTCGCCTTGTGTGGAGCGGAGAGGTTACTAGAATTATGGACTTAATTTTTGTATCAATGTCTTTTTTAAGCTCTTCAGCTTCCTCTACCGTACTGACATTGGATTTGCCGAAAAATTGGATTTTATTTTCGGGTACTCCTTTTTTCAGTAGAATTTCTTTGAAAACTTCCCACTGGAAAGGATAGGCAATACCTAACTTACGAACAGCGATTTCTTCCGGCATAGTTACCGGTTTGCTTACCAGAAGTTTCGGTGCATATCCTTTCTTGAACAGTTCTGCTGAATAGATAGGGCGGTAATATTGCCCGCCCAGCACTACAATAGCATCGGCTTTTTCAAGCGTGTCCTCTTTTTGAAGCAGGATCGGAGCAAAAAAGAAAAGTATTATTGCTGCCAGCATTCCTGCTACGGTCAGTGCCCCTATAAGGGTTAAAAGAGGCTTTATGACTTTCATTATCTGGTCACCGGTTCATAGACTGCTTCGTATCTTTTTCTAAGGTCGTCGAAGGTTCCTTTCTCAATAGCCTCGCGTGCTTCTTCTGTAAGTTTAAGGAAGAATCGCAGATTGTGAATTGAGTTCAGTTGACTGGATAACAGTTCTTTAGCTGTGTACAAGTGGCGCAAGTAAGCTTTGCTGAAGGTGCGGCAGGTGTAACAATCACAGTTGGGATCAAGCGGAGAGTCATCTTCGCGGTATTGCGCCCGTTTGATATTAACCTTGCCCTGACTTGTGTACAGGGTCCCGTTACGTGCGTTTCTGGTAGGCAGTACGCAATCGAACATGTCGACACCGTTGGCAATGCCTTCCAGAATATCAAGAGGTGTTCCTACTCCCATAAGGTAACGGGGCTTTTCAAAGGGAAGTTTGGGCCCGATATGCTGAAGGATCTCGTACATGTCAGGGATAGGTTCACCAACACTTAAACCGCCGATGGCGTATCCTTCGAAAGGAATCTCAGACAGTTGTTCAAGGCTGACTTCCCGCAGGTCTTTGTGGAATCCACCCTGCACAATACCAAACATGAGCTGGTCGCCGGCTCCAACAGGGTATGCATCTCTGCATCGTTTTGCCCAGCGGGTGGTCAGCTCAAGGGATTTAGCTGTGTAGTCGCGGTCGTTACCGTATCCAACGCATTCATCCAGCACCATCATGATGTCCGAACCGATGTTATTCTGGATCGAGATTACTTTTTCAGGTGAGAAAAAGTGTTTAGATCCGTCTATATATGACCGGAATTCAACACCTTCTTCTGTTATTTTTCGTATGGATTCCAGACTGAAAACTTGAAACCCGCCGCTGTCTGTTAAAATGGGGCGGTCCCAGTTGGCAAATTTATGCAATCCACCCCTGCGGGCGATCAGTTCATCACCGGGGCGCAGATATAAATGATATGTATTGCCTAGGATAATCTGAGAACCTATTTCCCGCAGGTCTCTTGGAGGGACTGCCTTTACTGATCCCTGCGTGCCCACAGGCATATACACGGGTGTCTGAATTTCACCGTGAGCAGTTACAAGGGTTCCTCTGCGGGCATTGCCGTCAGTGGCGTGGACAGTAAAATTTCCGGGTTTTTTGATTTCTTTACTCATTATTTTTTCTCAATTCCGTTTTGAGGGCATATATCGTTTAATTGGCAGATGTCGCATTTTGGGCTTCTAGCTGAACAGGTATCACGTCCGAACAGCACCAGCAGATGATTGGCAATTCCCCAGTTTTCTTGCTTGAAGAGCGGCATCAGATCTTTTTCAATAACATTCGGGTTGGTACTCGTTGTAAATCCCATTCTAAATGAAAGGCGTTTCACATGGGTATCAACCGCGACTCCTTCATGAACATTCATTGCATTTGAAAGCACAATATTGGCTGTTTTGCGGGCTACACCGGGAAGACGGATCATTTCTTTCATCGTCCGGGGCAGCTCTCCATTAAATTCGTCCATGACCAGTTCTGCAGCAGCCTTGAGGTTCTTGGCTTTGTTGCGAAACAGACCTGTTGAACGAATAACTTCTTCGATATCAAGGACATCGGCTTTGCTCATCTCATCAGGACCGGGCCATTTACTGAACAGGTTCGGGGTAACTTTGTTTACCCGTACATCTGTACACTGGGCAGCAAGAACAGTCGAAACAAGGAGTTCCCATGCATTTTCCCAGTCCAGTTCCGGTTCCGGATCAGGGAATCTTTTAAGCAGACGGTCATAAATGACTGTTGCCCTTTGCAATGTTTTTTTATCAGGAGTATTATTCTTCATAATAACGAATGTGGGGCTATCATTTCTTTTTATAAGTTACAATGGACATTTGCACTGGCATAATGGTTATAGATGTTGCTCTGTATGTCAATTAATGTATTCTTTAACTCAAATACAGTGGAGGAAATAATTATGAAATTGACTTTAGTCTTGGCAATTGTTGCATTATTTACAATTTCCGGTCTCTCTGTTTCCGCTTCCGGATCAGGAGAGGCTTCCGGGCTTGTTTTTGCTAAGTGTGCTTCTTGCCACAGTCTTAAAAGAGTTTGCCGTAAGATTGGGAAGAAAGATCTTGCTGCATGGAAAAAAACTAATCAAAGAATGGCAGATATGGGCATGACCATCACTGCTGAAGAACTCGACATGATCAGTAGTTATCTTACTACTGCTAAACCTGATGACAGTCCTGTTTGTAAATAGGAGAGAATTATGTCTGTGACGCTGGTATATATTACTGCCGGGGATACCCAAGAGGCTAAGGAAATAGGTGGTGAGCTGGTTATGCGTCACCTTGCCGCCTGCGTTAATATCTTTGATAAAATGGAATCCATGTACTGGTGGGAAGGTAAGCTTGAAACGTCAAGTGAAGTTGTGCTTCTTGCCAAAACCACCCCGGAACTGGTTGAACAGCTCATTCAGACAGTTAAGAATATTCACAGTTATGATTGCCCCTGCATTGTGGCTCTTGAATCAAAAGAAGGAAATGAAGAGTTTTTTGACTGGGTGAAAAGTCACACTAAATAATATCAAAGTTGACTTTGATACTTGTTGAAGCATACAGTCTGCCGCGAAAGTTGATTGTATACTTTGTATAAGTGCGTCTTTCGCCCAAGTAAAAATAATTTTAAGGAGTTCCATTCAATGCAGATATTAGTTTCCGGTTCCCTCGCCTATGACAGAATTATGAGTTTTCCAGGTAGTTTTGCAGACCATATCCTTCCTGATAAAATTCACATGCTTAACGTCTGCTTTCTGGTTGACGGTCTGGATGAAAGATTCGGTGGAACAGCTGGAAACATTGCCTATGCTCTTTCCATGCTCAGCGAAAAGCCTGTAATTCTTGGTACTGCCGGTAAGGATTTTGACGGCTATGAAAAGTGGCTTGATGAGAAAGGCATTACTCGTGAAGGTATCAAGCGCGTTGATGACGAGTTCACCGCAGGTGCCTACATCACAACTGACAAGTCTGATAATCAGATTACCGGATTCAATCCCGGTGCAATGAAATATTCCTGCGATTACGATTTTTCTTCTGCTGATCCCAAGGATGCCCTCGCTATTGTTTCTCCCGGTAACCTTGATGATATGCAGAATTTTCCTAAAATTTATCGCGAAAAAGGGCTGCCTTATATTTACGATCCGGGCCAGAATATCCCAGCCTTCAGCGGTGAGCAGCTTCTTGATATGATTGGTGGTTGCAAAATTCTTGTGTCCAATGACTACGAGCTTGAAATGATCATGAAGTCTACTGGAAAGACTCGTGATGAGCTTATGGAAATTTGTGATTCCATCATCGTTACTCTTGGCGAAAAAGGGTGTCTCGTTGTTGAAAAAAGCGGTGAAACTGCTGTTCCCGCAGCAAAAGCTAAAACCGTTGAAGATCCCACCGGAGCTGGAGATGCTTTCCGTGCTGGACTTATCAAAGGTCTCGCGATGGGCAAAACTCTTGTTGAGGCAGCACATGTAGGAGCGGTCAGCGGTGTATATTGTGTTGAGCAGCTCGGTACTCAGGAACATGCATATACCGAAGACGAATTCTGGGCACGCTACGAAGAAAATTTCGGTAAGCTTTAGTTTTAGTATGTGCCATCAGCTGTTTCCTGCGGCCAGAGAACTTATAGCAGGTTATCGCTCTGATGGTGTAAATTAATCGTTATTGAACGGTGGTTTTGATCTAAGGTCAAAACCACCGTTTTTTTTGGCATTTTTTTGTTAAAATTATTATTATCAGTTCGTGTAATTTTTTAAGCTTTGAGATATATTCTCAAGTGTGAATAAAATTTTCCATTTTTAAATACCAGCAGTAGCCACTCTGAAAGAGGTTAAGTCTTTTTCCGGGGTGCTGAAGTCTCCTGACGGGAGGTAGCAGATGGTTGAAATCACAGCTGATATGCTTGAGAGATATTTAAAAACGGCATTCGGACCCGAAGCAAGTTTGCTTGATTATGGCGATATTGGATCGCTCGATAAACAGGGGATGAAAGGTTTCGGGTATGGTAAACCTCTTTTAGTCCGTTTCGACGTGAAAGGTGAAACTCAGGAAACTGTCATTTCTATTATGAAAGGTGATAATTATGGTCATCAGTTTTACTGGGACCGTGCAGCTATTCTGATGTTTCAATATGAAACGTCTGCAAGCCTTTCCAGACATGTTAAACCTATGGGGATAGGGTATATCAACCGTAGCGGTGACATGTTGCCTTTGAGCAGTCCTAAGGAATTCTTCATTCTGAATGAAAAGCTTGAAGGGTATGACTATTTTCATGATCTTGACCGTATCCGCAAGGGTGGCTTTGTTGAGCAGGATCTTAAAAATACTTCTGCTCTGGCAAGTTGGCTGACTGAGATTCATTCTGAGCGTAAAGATGATTCACATCTATATATGCGACGCATCCGTGATCTTATCGGTTCCAGCGAATGCATAATGGGATTGATTGACGAGGCTTATAATCATCCAAGCGACTTTTTTTCCCGTGAGCGTTTCATTAAACTTGAGAAGCGTCTTATCGACTGGCGCTGGAAGCTTGCACATTACACAAGCAGACTTTGTGCTGTTCATGGTGATTTTCATCCGTGGAATGTGTTGATCGGCGGTAGTGACGGATTTAGTGTACTAGATCGAAGCCGTGGTGAGTGGGGAGAAGCTGCGGGTGATTTGTGTTGCATGGCAACGAATTATATCCTTTTCGGATTATACGGAGATGGAAAATTTTCAGAAGACTTTCGTACTCTCTATATGACTTACTTTGACAGATATCTCGAATTGACAGGTGACACTGAGATACTTGAGGTTCTGGCGCCATTTTTTGTATTTAGAGGGTTGGTCATCGCATCGCCTGTCTGGTATCCTGACCATCCGGTTGAGGTCCGTAATTCGCTTTTGCGATTTATTGAAAATGTACTCGAAGATGAGGTTTATGATTATGCCGGATTCGAAAGGTATATGTGTTAATAAAAATTGGGCCGTCTGGATTACCGGTCTTCCCGGCTGCGGCAAGAGCACCATTGCTGAGATGTTGCTCAATAAATTGCGTGAAGACGGTCTTAAGGTTGTAAAACTCTGCATGGATGAAAGACGTAAGTTTTATATCCCAAACCCTGAATATACCTGTAAAGAGAGGCAGAGAGCCTATAATTTATTTGTTGAAGATGCAGTTTCCGTCATGGAATCAGGGCGATGTGTAATAATGGACGGTACTGCTCATGAAAAATGCTGGCGCAATGATGCCCGTGAAAAGATAGAGTTTTTTGCTGAAGTTTATTTGCGCTGTCCTGTTAATATGGCCATGAAGCGTGAGTCCGGACGTCAGCAGGGGCTGGTTAAGGCTGGATTGTATGAGAAAGCTCTTGAGCGTCAGCGTACCGGCAAGCAGTTTCAGGATCTTGGAGAAGTCATCGGTGTTGATGTTAAGTTTCAGGAGGATCATAATGCAGAATGTATCATAGATACGGCTGATAAAACTCCTGAAGAAGTTTTGCAGGGTGTTATAAATTGTTTGCAAAAGTGGCGGAAAATGAACGGCATATGCTGATTTTTTTTAAAAATTGTTCTACAGCTAACTTTGTAACGAATTAAAAACCAATTCAAAGGTGCTTGTTGTGAAAAAAATATTAGCTCTGATTCTTTCTGTCCTTATTGTTATGATTGCTGCTGTTTCAGTATCTGCCACCAATGATGAGAAGGCCGTGCGTGACCGTATTGTAGATCTTCTTTTTGAGTATAAGGATGCCTACAATCTAAGAGATTTTGATGCAATTCGATCATTGTACACAAAGGACGCTGTAATTGTTTCTTTTCCCTGCCAGTCTAAGGAAGAGGTTTTAATAAGTGAATTCAGTGATAATATCCCCCGTTGTGCTTCTTTGTGGCTTGATGGCGGGTTTAAAGTCAGACTTTTTAAAATTACCGAGTTCAAACTTTCCGGGGATCATTGCAAAGTCAGAGTGCTTTGGGACTATCGCGATAATAATGGTCGTGGTAAGTTTACGCCGAGTTTCGAGTTTACCAAAGTTGATGGTCAGTGGAAAATTTCAAGAGAGACCTATGGGCGCAAAACTGAATAAGAACGTATATACCTAAATTGTTCTGATTTATATTGTTAACAAAACGGATAGGGCATGATTTTTTATTTCAGCTCCTATCCGTTTTTTTATGATAATTGGACAAAATATTTTTGGCTTATCTTTTTTTCAACGAGTAAGGCTTTAGTTATGAAGTCTTCTTTGTTTAAATGTCTGTAAAAACTGTTAAAATGATCTTTTGGGGATTGCCTGAGGTCTCACTGTCGGGGTTTACCCACGGAGACATATGGAGTATGTGCGGGGTATGAAATTTACAGTACTAACATTCGGTTGTCAGATGAACGTTCACGATTCGGACTGGCTTATCCGCGCCATGGAAAGCCGTGGCTGGACAGCTGTGGATGAATCAGAAGCAAATATATTTATTCTCAACACTTGTTCTGTGCGCGAAAAGCCGGAACAGAAAGTTTACAGCGTTTTGGGCCGACTGGCCCCTTTGTGTAAAAAGCCCGGCAATTTTGCAGTAGTTGGCGGGTGTGTTGCGCAGCAGATAGGGGAGGGCTTTCTGGAGAAATTCCCCCATGTAAGACTTGTTTTCGGCAGTGATGGTATTGCACAAGCTCCGGCTGCTCTGGAAGAGCTGGCACAGAATCATGATAAGCGACTGGTTTTGAATGATTTTGTAGCCGATTATCCAGAGAGAGAAGGGGGCGAAGTTCAGCCTAATATTGATCTGCTGCCTCCGGGCATAGGAACTATTCCGGGGCAGGCTTTTGTTAATATTATGCAAGGTTGCGATAACTTTTGCGCGTACTGCATTGTGCCGTATACGAGAGGACGTCAGAAATCTCGTGCTTCCGAGGCTATTGTTAATGAGTGCAAACATCTTGTTAAGGCCGGGGTTCGTGAGATTACCCTTCTCGGGCAGAATGTGAACAGTTTTGGTATTGATAAAAAAGGCACTGATCTTAGTTTTGCTCAATTACTTTATAAAATTTCAGATATTGAAGGGCTGGAGCGCATAAGGTTTACCACCTCTCATCCTAAAGATATTGCTCCTGAAGTGATTAAAGCTTTTGGTGAACTGCCTAATCTCTGTCCCAGTTTACACCTTCCTGTTCAGTCCGGTTCAGATAATATGCTGAAAAGAATGGGTAGAAAATATGATCGTGCACGTTATCTCGGTATTGTTGAAGGATTGCGCGAAGCCTGTCCTGAGATCGCACTGACTACGGATATTATAGTCGGTTTTCCGGGTGAAACTGACGAGGATTTTGAGCAGACCATGGATATTATGGAACGTGTGCGTTATGAAAGCAGTTTTTCCTTTAAGTATTCAGATCGTCCGGGGGTAGCTGCTGTGAAAATGCAGCCCAAGGTTCCCGAAGATGTAGCTCAAAGTCGCCTTGCTCGCTTGCAGGAAAGACAAAAGAGTATTACTAGAGAAAGTCTAGAAGCCTTAACGGGACGTGAAATGATCATTTTGCTTGAGCGTCTGAGCCGTAGGCAGGAAGAGGGCGGTATTTCCTGGCGGGGCAAAGATCCTGGAGGACGAGTCGTTAATGTGCATTTTGCAGGATATTCACCGGAGCAGAAGCTGGGCGGTAAAATGGTTAAAGTTAAGATAACTGAAGCCAAAAATCATTCGCTTGTGGGAGCCAAGGCAGGAGAACCATGGTAGAAATGCAGGTTTACGGACTGGCGGTTGAAAGTGAAACCGAAGCTCCTGTTCTGGTTTTGAAGAACGAAGAACTTGGTATGGTACTCCCTATCTGGATAGGTGCCATGGAAGCAATGGCTATTTCAATGGTGCTTAACGAGGTTGCTTTGCCGAGGCCTATGACTCATGACTTGCTGCTCAGTACTATCTCTACATTCGGCGGAGAGGTTCAAACTGTTGATATCGTTGATATTGAAAAAGGTACCTTTTACGCTGAAATTATTGTTAAGCGCGAGGATGAGCTGATTGCCATTGATGCCCGTCCTTCAGATGCAGTAGCCCTTGCTGTCCGGGCGGACTGTCCTGTGCAAGTTTCTCAAAAGGTCTTGGATGTTGCCGGGACTAAAGATGAGGGACAAAACATAAGTACTAAGTCTAAATGGGATGATGAGTTTGATGAACTCTCACCTGAAGACTTTAAATATAAAATGTAGGTTTTCTGATGATAGATTTTCATACTCATACTGTTTTTAGTGATGGCGAACTTATTCCGGCCGAACTTGCCCGCAGGGCCCGAGTTGCCGGATATCGCGCCCTTGCTATGACTGATCATGCCGATTCAAGTAATATTGATATAATTCTTGAGAATATTTACAGGTTTGCAAAGAAACACGGTCATTTTTTTGATATCGATGTTTTTGCCGGAGTGGAACTTACGCATGTTCCTCCCGGGGTGATTGCTGAGATGGCCGATCACGCAAAGAAGTCCGGTGCTCAAATTGTTGTTGTCCACGGTGAAACCATTGTGGAACCAGTGGCGGAAGGCACTAATCTCGCAGCCATAGAGGCTAAAGTTGACGTATTGGCCCATCCCGGTTTGATCAGCGAAGTGGAAGTGAAGCTGGCTGCTGAATATGGTGTTTGTCTGGAGATTACCACCCGTAAAGGGCACAGTTTGACCAACGGGCATGTTGTTTCTCTTGCCCGTAAACATGGGGCAAAGCTGGTTATCAATAATGACGCCCATGCTCCTGGAGATCTTGTCAGCCTTGATTTGCGTCGGAAAATAGCACTTGGAGCCGGCATGAGTCCTGCTGAGTACGAGCAGGCTGAAGAGAATTCCCGTCAATTGGTTCAAAAAATAATGAAACGATAAAAAAAGGCGTTTCAGGCTGGGGAATGGATATAGACAAATCAAGAATAAGAGAAGCAGCAAAGCTGATTGAACAGGCGCGTTGCGTGGTAGTATTGACGGGGGCCGGAATGTCGGTTGCCAGTGGTATTCCTGATTTTCGCAGTCCGGGTGGACTATGGTCTAAACATGACCCTGAGAAGGTTGCGTCAGTCAGGGCATTGCAGGCTGACCCTGAGACTGTCTGGAAATTCTTGCTTGAAGCAGTGCAGATGATGCGTTCTGCAGAGCCTAATGCTGGACATATCGCTTTAGCTGATCTGGAACGATGTGGACATGTGCAGGGGATAATAACCCAGAATATTGACGGTTTGCATCAAAGAGCCGGTTCTTCCAATGTTATTGAATTTCATGGTAATTGTGGAAGTTTTTATTGTATGGAATGTTTTGTTTCATTTGGTGAAGAAGGTATCGTCGGTGCTTCCCTTCCGGTTCGTTGCCCTGAATGTTCAGGGATTATCAGGCCGGACCTTGTCTTTTTCGGGGAACAGATTCCTTCGGAAGCTTACAAGGAAGCATTTGCCCTTACTGATCAGTCTGATCTGGTTATTGTAGCCGGGACTTCTGGTGGGGTCGTTCCTGCCAGCCTGATTCCTCCGCGCATTCAGGATGCGGGGGGGAAAATTATTGAAATAAATATGGCTCCTTCGGCTTATACTTCTATAAGTGATATCTTTCTGGAAGGTCCGGCGGAGCAGGTTTTGCCTGCCATTGTGCGGAACCTTTGCTAAATAGCGTTCAATTTTTTTAATACCTGCCGAATTCCAAGAGCAGGGCAAAAAAGGTGCGGTGCAGTATGGATTTTTTACCTCAGGGCGGAATATTTGTCATGCTCGAGTCAGCCACTGTCGTGGTAAAGAGTGTGCTTTGTCTGTTGGCGGGGATGTCTCTATGGAGCTGGACAATTATTTTTTGGAAACTCATCTCCCTCGGACGAGCGAGAACTCTGATTCTCAAAGGTAATAAGATAATGGAGGAAGCAGATTCCTTATCTTCCGGTTTGACTGCAATCAGCAAAACTTCTTCTTCGCCACTTAACCGCATCGGTACAGCCGCAGTTAAAGAATATCGTGTTCTTGAAAAATCTGCAGTAAGTCCCAGTCATAAACGCAGACTGATTAAAGATACATTGCGCCGTATTCTGAGGCAGAAGGTCAGTACTGAAATGAAAAAACTGACTTCATCACTTTCTTTTCTTGCAACCTGCGCTAACGGTGCTCCGTTTATTGGTCTGTTCGGTACTGTATGGGGAATTATGAATTCTTTTCACGCTATCGGATCTGCTAAATCAGCAGCTCTTGCAGCAGTGGCCCCTGGGATTTCTGAGGCCTTGGTGGCAACTGCTATCGGCCTTGCGGTCGCGATTCCTGCAACTATCGCCTATAACTTTTTTCTAGGTGTTTTGAACGGCATTGAAACTGAAATGGTTAATTTTGCAGGTGCGTTTCTTAACCGTGTTGAACGTGAGGTCTCATGGGTTGAGCCTGCCCCTAAGCAGGGCGGCCGGGAAGTTGAGCCTTCCATGCAGGAGTAAACAATGGGCCTTTCTACTAATAACAAAGGCATGCTCGCTGAAATAAATGTAACTCCCTTTGTAGATGTTATGCTGGTCTTGCTGATCATTTTTATGGTCACTGCTCCGCTAATGACACAGGGGGTCGAAGTCGACTTGCCTCAGACTAGAACTGTCCGGTCTTTGCCGCAGGATAATGAACATCTTGTGCTTTCCATCAATGATAAGGGTGAAATTTATCTTGATGAATATAAGGTCGGATTTGATGAGCTTCAAAGCCATCTTGAAAAACTGGTCAAAAAACAGAATAAAATGCTTTTCCTGCGTGCAGATAAAAGTGTTGCTTATGGCGAAGTCGTAAAAGTTATGGGCGAGATCAAGGCCGCCGGCATTGACCGGATGGGAGTGGTTGCTGAGCCTGTGGAAAAGAAAAAGAAATAATATTCATAATTATACGATGAATGTTTAATTAATAGATTGTTAAGAAATTATACAGGGCTAAATCTTTGATGAAAATCATTGGTCTTTTCATCTCTTTCCTGCTGCATGCGGGCTTGATTTTTCTGACTTTGTCGTGGTCGGTTTCACCGCCTGTGAAAATTTCACTTGATATGCCTGTATATAAGGTTGATCTGGTAAGTCTTGCCCCTCTTCCTGCTGCTCCTGCTGTTAAGAAAGCTCCTCCAGCTAAGCCTAAATTATCCAAACCTGGTGCTGTTGCTATTCCTGAGACTAAGCCGAAAGTTATACCTAAGACCAAACCGGCAGAACCTAAGGCGGCCCCTAAGCCAAAACCCAAGCCAGAACTTAAAGCTAAGAAAATTTCCCCAAAGAAGGTTAAGACCACCAGACCTCCTAAAAAAAAGGTGGCGGAAAAGAAAGTTGATAAACCTGTAAAGAAAGAAGCTCCTGCAAAGCAGAAAGTGGAGAAAAAGACTCCACCCAAAAAGGCAGAACCTGAGAAAGCCAAACCTAAAAAGCCGGAAGTATCATCTGAAGATGCTTTAGCTGCCGATCTTGCAGCTTTAGCTAAGATTGTTGAGAAAAAAAGATAAAGCTGAAAGACAGGCTGTTGCCAGCGAAATAGCAGCTCTTGCTAAGACTGCCCAATCAACAGCTGTAACAGGTTCTGCGGATGGAACAGCCGGAGCTTCCGGTCTTGTTCAAGTGTATGCTTCGATAGTCAAGGAAACTGTACGTAAGAATTGGCGTTATCCGGTTTTTGGACAAAAGAATAATTTAGTAGCCAAAGTGCAGATTGAACTTAAATCATCCGGGGAGATCAGTAATATCAAATTACTTGAGTCTTCCGGGAATGTGGATTTTGATGATTCCGTAATGACCGCTCTGCGGGATACCGAGGTTCTTCCAAAACCTCCGGGAACCTCCATCAGAACTCTCATAGTTAACTTTAACCTGCATGATTTTGATCAGTAGGTATGGTTGAAAAGTATGAATAGAATCTTAAAATTTCGTATGAATAAATTGGGGCTGGCTTTGTTGTCAGCTTTTGTTTTCTTAATTTCCACAACAAGTCACGGGGAGGCCGCAGATACATTGACTGTAGATATCTATGGCCCCGGACAGCGTAAGGTAAATATCATTCTGTTGCCTCCTAAAACTGTTCCAGAGGGAAAGTATGCCGGGGTCGCGGAAAAGGATTTGCCGCTTCCTGCCGAGGCAGGGACTTTTAGTTCTGATTTGAAGAAGGATCTGGCCTTCTTACCATTTTTAAATATTGTACCTGTCACAGATATTTTAGGGGGAGATCCTTCCAGAGGTGTACGCCCCGGAGATATTGATATTAAGCCACTGCGATTATCTAAGGTGGATCTTGCTATTACTACGGGCTGGGAGATTAGACCTAACGGCGATAAAAATCTTTTGCTGCGTTGTGTGGGTACATTTAACGGACGATCTATTCTGGGCAAGAAATATTCAATGGTTACCGAAGAGATGCTGCCTCGGATTGCTGATCGTTTCAGCTCACATCTTATGCGTATTCTGACCGGGCGTGACGGGTTCTTTGAATCCAAGATCGCTTTTGTTCGTAAGGTTGGGAAAAATAAGGAAATTTACACGGTAAGTCCTCAGGGGCGCAACTTGCGCCAGATTAGTTCTCTGGGTGGTGTCAATTTAAGCCCCAACTGGTCTCCTGAAGGAGATCGGCTTGTTTTTACGCGGCTTGGTTCTCGTCAGCACCTGCTGTGTGTCTGGGACAGTGCTACCGGAAAGATTGATCAAAAAAGTTTTCCCGGGAACACCGTGATCGGTCCGGCATTTTTGCCTGATGGAAATATGGCAGCAACCCTGACCATGAATGGCAATTCTGATATTTTCCTTATTAACGGTAACTATAAACCCAAGAAGGCTCTTGCTAAAAGCTGGGCTATTGAGGTTTCTCCTGATTTTGATCGCGGAGGAGACAAGATGGTCTTTACCTCAGCTCGATTTGGTAATCCGCACATTTTTATGTTGGACATGAAGAGCGGTGTGGTCACACGTGTGACCAAGCAAGGTAAATATAATACTAATCCTACTATCAGCCCTGATGGACGGTATGTTGCTTTTGCCCGGCAGACTCCACTTGGACACCGTATTTTTGTTCATGATATGACCAGTGGACAGGAAAGACAGCTTACCTTCGGTCCTGGAAATGATGAGGATCCGGCTTTCGGTCCCGATGGTTATTTCTTGGCATTTTCATCAAGTAGAAATGGAAAATACCAAATCTACCTGACAACCAGACATGGCGATCCAGCGATGATGGTGCCTACTGGAAGTGGTATTGCAAAGGCCCCTGCATGGGGAAAAGCAGAAAAATCATAGCAAAGTAAGCAGTTTTAACAGCTTTGTTGCAGTCATGACTTGATTTTTTTACAAAACACTTTAGTGTCGAAGCATTGGAAGTTATAAGTAAGAGTAGTATTATCACTTGGCATGGACAAACTCCTGTCCTTTAAAGTTCCTGTCTCAGGAGGACAAATGAAAGCTAGAGCTATAATTTTGTGTTTGGCGTTTGTACTGTTGGCCGGACTTGGTACCGGTTGTTCCAAAAAGCGTGTAGAGTCTACAACTGCTAGTCCTGCTGTAGAAGAAAGAATGACTGAGCAACAGGATAAAGAACAGGCCAGACTTGAAGAGCAGGCTAGACTTGAAAGAGAAAAAGCCCTTCAAGAACAGGCTCTTGAGGAAGATCGCAAAGCTGCCGCAGCTAAGAAAGAATTTGCAGATGCTGTTGTAGAGCTTGGCAACTTGATTCATTTTGATTTTGATTCTTTTGAAATCAAGCAGGAATACCGTCCTCTGTTGCAGTCCAAGGCTGAAATTCTTAAGAAGTTTGATAACGTGACTATGGTTATTGAAGGTTACTGCGATGACCGCGGTACTGAGGAATATAACCTTGCTCTTGGTGAGCGTCGTGCCCGTGCTGCTTATGAATTTCTTATTCTGCTCGGTGTAGCTCCCGAAAGGCTCAGTATTGTAAGTTTTGGCGAAGAAGATCCAATTGATCCCGGTCAGAATGAGACCGCATGGGCTCAGAACAGAAGAGCTCAATTCAGGCTGACTTACTAGTTAAAAGAACACAGCTAAATAAAAACCCCGTCTTTTTTAAGGCGGGGTTTTTTGTTTTTGGTCATTTTCTTTTATGAGGTTTGAAAGGTCCGTCAGTGTCTTTTTTAAGTAAGATAGCGCAACAGCCATAAGGCTAGCATGGCATAGATTCCAGCGAAGAGATCGTCGATCATTACGCCATATCCGGATTTAAGCCAATTTTCAGAAGCCCGTACCGGCCATGGTTTGTAAATGTCGAATATTCTGAAAAGAACAAAGCCGGCGAGCATATGCCAGCTTACAACCCCCGCGAAGGGAAGAAAGGTAATCCACTGGCCAAGTACTTCATCGATAACAACACAGCCTGGATCTTTTTTTCCAAGATCTTTTTCAGCTGCGCTACAAGCAAGTGCGCCGAAATAGAACAGAAGTCCTAGTGCTATTATTCTGATTGGGATAGGCAGTGGTAGAAAAAGGAAAGGTGCAGTTATTACGGCTGCCGCTGATCCCCAGGTTCCCGGGGCTTTTGGGAGGAATCCTACAGGACCAAGCGTAGCAACGTTGGTAAGGCTAAAATTAATATTTTTCATACCTGTATTATCTACTTTAGGGCTTAAAAAGTCCAGAGTGACTTGAGGATGAAATACAGTGTATAAACATCCTCAAGCGACTAAATAGATATAAGATATGTTAGTTTTCTCTGGGCCTGAGTGTGTAACCTATGCTTTGTGCAATATACTCAAGAGGTTTTACTTCGTTTGTGGCTTTCAGGATATCCATAAGAGTTCCAGCACCTAATTTGGCATTGTTGTCAAAGGGATTAATCTCTCTGAGCAGGGTGGAATATGGTTTCCCGATAGTCTGAGCAACTTCTTTTGCTGGTTTGTTGCCTTCCAGTACAATATCCTGAGTCACTTTTGTGATTGATTCGAGATCCATCTTGATTCTCCTTCTTTAATGCTTGTGAAGAATGATGTCTCATTCTTCAGTTACATTATTAGCGGAGAATCGCTGTCTGTAAACGGTCTGAGCCCTGTATTTACGCTAGTTAAGACTGTATATGAGGGTAGGGTTTTTCAGGGTGGGGCGGGTTTTAGGGGTGGGTTTTTATTCGGGTAGAAAAAGATTGTTCTGTTTGCCGTTAAGGAAGTCCAGAAAATCACCTTTTGACAGAGGCTTACTGTAATAATATCCTTGGATAATATCACAACCTTCTTTTTTCAGTAGCGCAACCTGGTCTGCGTCTTCAACCCCTTCTGCAACAACTTTCAGCCCCATTCGGCTGGCCATGCTGATGATGGCGCATACTATTGCCAAGTCGTTGTCGTCTGTCATGATATCATTCACAAATGATCTATCTATCTTGAGAGTCTTAATAGGTAATTTTTTCAAGTGACTGAGTGACGAATAACCTGTTCCAAAATCATCGATGGAGCATGTTACCCCTGATAAACACAAATCTTTAAGAATCTTAGTGTTTTTTTCAACGTTATTCATAATAAGAGATTCAGTTATCTCAAGTTCCAGCTTTTCTTTTGCAACATCGTTTTCTTTAAGAATGCTCAAGATGCTGTCGACGAAATCAGGGTCATCAAGTTCTTTTGCAGAAATGTTTGCAGAAACAGTCAGATTGGTATGCCCTGCAGATTCCCATAAGGACATGTCTTGGACTGCTTGCCGGATAATAAGCCCGTCTACTTTATGAATCAGATTTAGCTCTTCTGCCAGAGGGATAAAATCAGCTGGAGAGATAATTGTTCCATCGGGTCTTATCCAGCGGGCTAAAGCTTCCATTCCGACAACTTGACCTGTTTTGCAACTTACTTTTGCCTGATAAAAAGGAACAAATTCGCCGTTGACTAGTCCTTTGCGTATTGCGGATTCCATATCAATTTTATGCTGCGCTCTGATTTTCATCTGTGAGGTATAGAATCTGAAGCTGTCAAGATGACTGCCTTTGACCTGATGCATAGCGGTGTCAGCATGAAGAATTAGTTGATCAGGTATGTTCGTGTCATCTGGAAAAATGGATATACCAATACTGGAGTTGATGAAAATTTCATGTTCGTCAATTAAGAATCGATCTTTCATCTGCTCTTTGAGCTTTTGCGCAAAAGAAATAATGTTGTTGATTTTTTTAAAATCTACCAGAGCAATAGCAAATTCATCGCTTCCGATTCTGGCAAATAGATCGCCTTCATCTATCAATTCTTTTATGCGTTCACTTATCTGCTGGAGCAGGCGATCTCCAACATTATAGCCCAGCGAATCATTTACTTTTTTGAAGTCATCCAGATCTATATATAACAGGGCGAGTTGCTGTTTTTTACGTTCTGCTTTTTCGAGCTCTTGTCTAAGTCTGTCAGTAAATAGTTTTCGGTTAGGGAGATTTGTCAGGGCGTCATGAAAGGCGTAAAAATGTATTTTTTCTTCTTTGCGTTTGAGTTCGCTAATATCATTATTGACGCCTACGTAGTGGGTAATTTCACCCGTGGAATCATAAATTGCACTGATACTCAGGCGTTGTGGATATACTTCACCACTTTTACGTCTGTTCCAGAGTTCTCCTTCCCATAAACCCTCTTTATTGAGGGTCTCCCACATTTCTTTGTAGAAGTCCGCATCGTGATAGTTTGATTTTAATACTCTCGGATTCTCGCCTCGTATTTCAGCAAGTGTATACCCGGTAATTTCAGTGAAAGCTGGGTTTATCTGTTGTGCTTTGCCTGTAGCGTCAGTGATTATTATTCCATCAAGGGTGTTTTGGAAAACGTGTTGCATGAATTGCAAATTTTCATTTGCTTCTTGAAGGGTTTTGTCTTTTATATGAATTTGTTTAGCTAATTCGTTACGGGTTTCAAGAAGTTCCTGCTCTTTGGATTTTCTTTCTGATATATCAGAGGTTAGTACACCTATACCGAGCAGTGTTCCGGATTCATCGCGGATTGGAAATTTTTTAGAAAAAAAGATTATATCATTATCATCAGCAGAAGTTATATGTACTTCACTGGCGATATGTTTACCTGCTGGAAGGGTACAGGCTTTGCGGTCACTGGCAGCAAGCTTTTTAAGCTGATCTTCAGTGGCTTTGCCTTTCAAGATCTGATTGTCCGATTTTCCGATAACTTCGGAGAAATCATTTAATCCTAAGAGATCAAGGAAGGGTTTATTAACACATAGATATTTGAAAGATGGGTCTTTGATGATTGCCAGATGACTGGCACTGTCCAGAAAGCGAACCAGTATGTCCTGTCTTTTCCGGGTAGCTGAGTCTATAGAATTAAAATCAGTGTTTTTGTTGTTTGAATCCATAATATTCTTTAATTATTACTAAAACTATCTTTATATGTGGTGTTTTGATATCGAATAAAATATCATTCCTCCCTGCAAAACGCAACGATTTTAGAGTATTCCAGTCGGAATTAGTCATGCATTGCAAATGCACGGACAGGTGAACCGTCAGCGTCAACAAATTTAAGCGGCATACAAGAGAACAGTGACTGAGTGCTTGGTATATTGTCGAGATTATTTAAGTTTTCGATAAGGATTATTCCTGTTTCGAGCAAAATATTATGAACCGGATAATCTCTTGTCTCTGGCTGGTCGATAGAAATCGTATCAATACCAACCCCCTTTAAGTCAAATGTTGTGAGCCAGCTTGCTGCCTCGGGGGTTAGTGTCGGGTAAGCTGTGAAGTATTGATTACTTTCCCACATTTTATACCATCCAGTATTAAGCAGTAAAAAATCATGACTACTAATTTGTTCTTCAAACTCTGCTAAATCATCAATGCATATATATCTGTCATTGTTACTTTTGTGAGTGCAATCGATAACTAAAGCGTTTCCACAAAACTGACTGATATCCATTTTATCAAGTGTGGCAGCGCCATTAATCATATGGGCAGGAGCATCCACATGAGTGCCTATATGCGAAAATAGAGTCAATTTATGTTCCCAGAACCCGTGTGTGGCATGAGTATAAATATTTTCAATGGAAGGTTGCTCAGTTCCCGGATATACGGGCATATTGTTTTCTATCAGGTGGGTGAGATCAGTTGTTTTCATTCTTTTGTTCTTCTCTTTCAGTGGTGATTAAAAATGGTTTTAGTGATTTATATCTGAGAACATAACATTTTTCCAAGTTTGTTTTGCCAAAAAAAAGATAATAGTTTAAAACCATACCGTTTATATCTGATATATGGATTTTTTTTCAAATAGAAGAAATGATTTTGACCATAGGGTGTAGAGGATTATGAAGCTGTTCGTTGTATGGATTGTTGCCTTTTTATCGGTTGTTTTGCCTTTTACTCGTATTTGTGCTGCAGAAAATTTTCGTGTCATGCTTTATACTGATTCGTTTCCTCCTTATTTTTTTGAGAAGGGTAATGTTGAAACTGGAATAGTCAGAGATATCTTTGCAGCTCTTGCAAATGAGACAGGTGATTCATTTGAGTATGTCAGGGTCCCTTTCAAGCGCGGACTTCATCATTTTGAAACAGGGCAGATAGATATAGAGCCAATGTCCAATCCTGTTTGGCGTCAGACTTCAGCTGTAAAGGGAATTTTTAGTATACCATTCGCTGTTTCAGAAGAAATAGTTCTTTTTGATGCAGAGCAATATTTGCCGGTTGATTCTCCTGAAGATTTAATTGGTCATACCGTGGGGGTGGTTATGGGGTATCAGTATCCTGTGTACGGGCCATATTTTGCTGATGGCCTTATAAAAGCTCACCCACTTCGCGATGAAAATAAACTTATTCAGTTGTTGCTTGCCGGACGCCTCGGGCAGGCTCTTATGAACAAGGATTTTGCTCAGTATCAAATTAAAACTCTAGGTCTTAAAGGCAGGCTTATCATTGGTAAGCCTTGCAGTGTCGTAGATATGATGATTCGTTTTCATCCAAGTAAGAAACATGCTGTTCCGCGACTCAACAAAGCGATTGAAAAACTTTTGAAAAATGGAACTATTAAGAGTATTTATGATAAGTATAGTTAAGTGGAAGATATGTAAATCTATGGTTTAACCGAAAATAAACCTATATATAAAGTTCATAGGTCATGAACACACAATTCGTGTTTTTTTCATAATCAGCGAAAGGATCGCAATACCTGAAACCGAATTTTTCATATAGTTTTCGCGCAGGTTCAAATGCTTTGTATGAGCCTGTTTCAAGACTTAATCGTTTGTAATTTCTCTGTTTTGCTTCTGATATTATGAAATTAAGAAGATGGGACGCAACCCCTTTCCCTTGATGGGCACTAGCGGTTCTCATGGATTTTATTTCAGCGTGATCACGGTTTAGTTCCTTCAACGCTGCGCAGCCGAGCAATTCACCATCAGTCCACACACTCCAGAAAGTAATCTCCGGGCGACGTAAGGCTTCAAGGTCAAGCGCATGTACACATTCGGGTGGACTCACGGCGACCATGTGCTGAAGGTGTTCTTCAAGAAGGGCGATGATTTTTTGTCCTTTAAGGTCATCATTTTATTATTTTCATTTTTCCTCACATTTTCCAGCCACAACCACACCCCATTGAACCAAAGTCTCCAGCACCCGCGCCAAAGGCAACCCAACTACATTGGTATATGACCCGCATATACCTTTGATCAGAAATGCGCCTTGTCCTTGAATTGCGTAGGCTCCTGCTTTGTCGTCCGGTTCGCCGCAATTCGCATAGGCTCTTATAGCCGCTTCATTGAATTTAATAAATTCCACATCTGTTGAGACAGCATAACTCGTTTGTTCTCCATCCGGGGAAATGAATGCACAACCGCTTATTACTTTATGTTTGCGTCCACAAAGGCTGCTTAGCATTTGAAATGCCTTCTCCCGGTCAACAGGTTTGCCGAGGATGTCATTGTCGCGAACTACTATTGTGTCAGAGCCTACGACAAAGTTTTCGGGATTTGAATTTGCAACATTTTCAGCTTTCATTATTGCCATCTGGACGGCATATTGCTCTGGGTCCTGTCCGAGGTATGGTTTTGGTTCTTCGCAAGTCGCGGGTTTTATTTTGAAATCAAGACCGGCAGATTGCAAAAGATCTTTCCTGCGCGGAGAACCAGAGCCAAGGATAAGTGGTTTTATGGTTTTGTATATTTTCATGTTAACCTACTAATTTATTTAAGGGGTCATTGTTTTTATTAATAAATATCTGACGTTATTTTGTTCAAAGGTCAATATCAGTTACATCGGTATTCAGTATATATTAAAAATACATTCGTGCAGGTATTTATTAGATGTAAGTTTTTAGGTGAATGTGGGTATTTTTTTGTACAGAATTGTTGCCCTTTAGCGGTTCTACAGGTAATAATTCAGGAAATATCAGAATAGGAGAATTAAATGAAGGTTTGCATCTGGGGGGCACGAGGTTCTCTTCCCGCCACATTCAATGCTGAAAGAGCACGGGCCAAGGTTAAGGCTGCTCTCGAAATTGCAGTGGAAAAGGGGGTTGATTCCGCGACAGATCTTGATTCATTTATTGACAATGAACTTCCTTTTCCGGTTAGAGGGTCTTACGGGACCAATACTCCTTGTATTCAGGTGGAAGGCGAAGGAGACGACTATATTATTTGTGATTGCGGAACTGGACTTCGCGATCTTGGTAATAAAATAATGGAAGAGAGATTTGGAAAGACCGGAGCTCATTTTCATATTCTTATTTCTCATCTTCATTGGGATCATCTTCAGGGTTTTCCTTTTTTTGTTCCAGCGTATGTTCCCGGTAATCGAATTACTTTTTATGGTGGGCATCCCGGAATTGAAAAAGCATTGCGCAATCAGCAGAGTGAACCTGGATTTCCTGTCCATTTTGACCATCTTGGATCTGAGTTTGATTTTGTACGGTTAAAAAATAATCAAGAGTTTGGAATAGCCGGAGTTAAAATCACAGTTAAGGCTCAGTATCATCCCGGAGGTTCTTTCGGGTACCGTTTCGAAAAAAATGGAAAATCAGCCGTATACTCAACAGATTGCGAGCATAAGAGTGCAACTGCCCTTACCGATGAAGGGTTTGTTAATTTTTTCAGAGATGCTGATCTTCTTATTATGGATGCCCAATATTCATTTGCTGAGGCTAATTCCATAAAAGAGGACTGGGGGCATTCCAATAATATCATTGCCGTAGAATTATCCGGTTTGGCCGGCGTTAAGACTCTATGCCTTTTTCATCAGGAACCCGTGCTTGATGATTTTCAACTGCATAAATTTCTGGAAGATACAATTGAATTTGCGGAGCTTGTTGAAAGCCGTCCTCAGAAAATTATTATGGCTCAGGATGGATTATGTCTTGAACTGTAGCTTTTTTGTTATTAGAAGTTTTCTTGATGCGCCCGTCCTGTTCTGGAAGGGCGCATTTTTCGTCCCGTCCGTTTATGTCTCTTTTTTGACTTTTTCATTTTTTAGTACTCCCTATACTCTTTTTAATCCTTTTTAAGCACTTAAATATACAATGTTTCAGCTATTGGCATTACCCTTGCTTTAAGTTTGATGTGAATCTTTAACCTTAATGGTTTTCTGCATCTGACTATGGAGTCCGGTATGAAATTTGACGAGCTGAAATGTGAACTTGATCTTATGGGTCTTGATTCAAAAGAAACCGATAATTCAGGTATGAACGGTTGGTCTGTCCCATGGGCTGATCTCATGATGGTGATGTTCGTGCTCTTTGTTGTGCTTTTTATCTACAGCCAATCCAAAGAGAATATTAAAGTTATTTTTGAAGCGAACGCCAATACTCAGATTTCAAACAATCCAGCTGACGATCTCATTGAAATGATATCATTTCACAGGGAGGCTATGGGCAGCAGTGCAAGCGTTGTGATGGCTCCTCAAGATGTTCTTTATCGTAGTGGAGACGGAGCAGTCAGTATGCATGAAGAGGGTGGCGAACTTAAAATTGTTATGCGCGGAGATGCTTTTTTTGCACCGGGTAAAAGTAGTTTTGAAACCAAGACCCGTCAATATCTTGCCGAAGTGGCTGAGGTCTTGAAGACCAGCAAGCACGCCATTCACATAATCGGCCATACAGATCCAAGTGACATAGCCAAAGTAGGTACTCGCAAAGCCTTTGAACTTTCTGCCACACGTGCAGCCCGCGTGGCTGGATATCTTACCAATGAAAAATCAATTGATCCGGTCCGCATAATTGTCAGCGGACGTGGAAACTCAGCCCCTGAATTGCCCGATGAAATGGGCAGAGTATCCGGTAATAATCGTAGAGTAGAAATAATTGTCATTAATACCGACATTAATAATGCCAAATAAGGAGGTCTGTAATGAATAAGAAAAATTTAGCAGGCGTAATCATTGCTTCAGCTGTATTTGTTGCCAGTTTCTGGTTCAGTGGCGGAATAGCTCTTTACTGGAATGCTGCAGCTATGGCCATTGTTCTTTCCGGCCTGGCAGTGGCTGTAATGCTCAGTTATCCAGTTGAGCAGATCCGTGATGCTTTCAAAGTTGTTCGCGAAACCTATTCGGGGCGTTTGACAACACATGAAGAGATTGTTGATACATTGCTTGACCTGAGTGTTCGCTCCAGAATGGATGGTATGCTTTCTCTTGAAAAAGCCGGGGAAAAAAACTACTATTTCTTTCCTCAGAAATGCTTTGATGCTGTTGGTTGATAACTTTGACGAGGATGAAATTAAGGATTGTCTCAAGACTGAGATGTCCTTTTTCAATATGAGGCGTAGTGAGTCAGAAAGGGTTTTTCAGTCCATGGCGCGTTATGCTCCCGCTTTCGGTGTTGCTGGCTCTGTAATCGGACTGATTGGTTTGTTAATGGGTATTGATAATCCGGCAGTCATATTACAGCATATCCCCGTTGCGTTTATTTCAACTCTGTATGGCGTAATTCTAAGTAATATGATTTTCGCACCTATGTCTGAAACAGTGCGTTCCAGAACTCGCAATGAGCTCATTAATCAAAAAATGATTATGGACGGTGTTATTGCAATCAAAAAAGAGCAGAACCCGTACAAGCTTGAAAGGAAGCTGGTCGCATTCCTCTGCCCTGAAGACAGGGAAGCAAAAACCGAGGCTCTTAGAAATATCACTCGTAAGTATATAAAAATGCGCAAAGAAGAAAAACAATCAAAAGACAGGGGCCTACATGAAGTCCCTTTAGTGAAAGCTAAAGCTTCATAGTTTTTTTGAACAGATCTTCCGGCATTAAAATAAGCCGGAGCATTTTCCTGATATCGCAGGTTTGATGCTCCGGCTTTTTTTTGTCCTTTTTTTGACAAGGTGCTGACATTGTATAAAATTGCAACTTTCCTGTTTGCTTTGAGTTTGCTCATGTATTAAGTTTATCAGAGGCTAAAAGGCTTTAACGAGTTTATAGATAATTTAAGATTTTAAGGATGGGGTTATGGGACATGTTCTTGCGGTTGATATCGGGGGGACCAACAGTCGGTTTGCTGCATTTATAACGAGTGCTGACGGTCAGCTGATTATGAAAGAGAAAATTTGGCTTTCGAGTAAGGCAGCAAGAAGTTTTGCCCATTTGCTGGAAATGCTGGCTGATAGTGAATTTCCATATTCTCCGCAGGATTTTGATATTACTGTAATAGCAGTTGCCGGACCTGTTATCCGTGGAGTCTCGTGTAACATCACAAATGTTGATTGGGATATTGATTTTACAGATGGATACAAGTCATATGGTTTTAAACATGTTGTTTTAATTAACGATTTTGCTGCGCAGGCTTATGCCTGCCGTACTCCCGCAGTCGAAGGTTGCCGTGTTGTCCATCAGGCCGATATTTCTCCCACCGGGACTGTTGGGGTTATAGGCGCTGGGACTGGACTCGGACATTGTGCATTGGTTCCGGTTCCCTCGGGTGGATTTGTTTCGGTTCCGTCGGAGGCCGGGCATATTAATTTTCCCTTTGAAACAATTGATGAGCTCGATTTTTGTTCCTTTGTAAAAGACCGCAGGGGGATCTCATATTGTTACGGTGATGAGATTTTAACGGGAAGAGGGATTAATATCTTGCACCTTTATTTGACCGGAGAGGACCTTGAGCCTCGTGATGTTGCACAGAAGATGTCACAGGGCTGCAAGACTCTTGAATGGTATACCATGTTTATGGCTCGTTGTTGCCGTAATTATGCTTTAAGTGTCTGCGCAACCGGAGGGCTTTATATTTCTGGCGGTATTATAGCAAAGAATCCCTTTGTGGTAGAGCAGCCTGTTTTTATGGAAGAATTTCTTAATTCCACTTCAATGGGAGGCTTTTTGAAAAAAGTCCCTATTTTTTTGAATGACAATCAGGATAGCGGACTTTTCGGGGCGGCATTGTGCGGAGCGCTCAAATTATAAAGAAGAGCATCGGGCAGAAAGGAAAGACATGGCAGAATATGACTATGACCTAGGTGTAATTGGTGGCGGGGCAGCTGGACTTACTGTTGCTGCCGGGGCTTCACAGCTTGGTGTTAAAACATTGCTGGTAGAAAAAGAATCCCGGCTTGGCGGAGATTGTCTGCACTATGGATGTGTGCCAAGTAAGACTTTGATCAGAACTGCCCGTGTGCGACACCTTATGGGACGGGCACAAGATTTTGGACTTCCTGCTGTTGATCTTTTACCTGTTGATTACTCTCAGGTGGGAAAGCGTATTGCTGAGGTTATAGATGTTATTCAGGTGCATGATTCTGTAGAGAGATTTACGTCTCTGGGAGTTGATGTTCAGTTTGGTAGTGCTTCATTTAAAAATAATCATATTATCAGCTTAAATGGTAAGGCTGTTTCTGCCCGAACATGGGTTGTCGCAACTGGTTCTTCTCCTTCAGTCCCTTCTATTAAAGGGCTCAATGATGTGCCTTATCTAACCAACCTTGATATTTTCTCATTACCTGAGCTTCCTTCGTCATTAATCGTTCTTGGTGGTGGGCCGATTGCCGTAGAAATGGCTCAGTCATTTCAGAGATTGGGTACTAAGGTAACAGTTGTTCAGCGTAGTAATCAGATTCTCAGTAAAGAAGATGAAGATATGGCCCGTTTTGTAATGGAAGGGATGATTGCAGACGGAGTAGACTTTATCCTTGGTTCTAAAATCGAGGAAGTGCGCCAGACAGAAGGAGGGATAGAAGTCGTCCTGAATGAGTCCGGCGAACAGAAAATTGTTCGCGGCAGTAAGTTACTTGTCGCAATGGGACGGGACTCAAATACAAAAGGGCTGAACTTAGAAGAGATAGGTGTTGTTTTAAATCAAGGTGCAGTTGAAGTTGATTCGCGTATGCGGACAGCTGTTTCTAATATTTACGCTGCCGGAGATGTTATCGGAAAATACCGTTTCACTCATGCTGCAGGGTATGAAGGTGGAATTGTGGTTACTAATGCGGTTTTTCGTTTACCGCGTAAAGCTGATTATACTTGGCTGCCATGGTGTACTTACACTGATCCTGAACTGGCCAGTGTAGGAATTAATGAGAAAAGCGCAAAAGCTTCTGGCATTCAGTATGAAACCGTAGTTGAAGAATTTTCTACAAGTGACCGTGCATTGGCTGAAGGTGAGGCTAAAGGAAGAATTAAGCTTTTGTTAAATAAAAAGGGCAAACCTTTAGGGTGTCAGATTGCAGCTGTTCATGCAGGAGAATTGCTTGGAGAGTGGGTTGCTGCAGTCAACGGCAAAGTAGCTTTGGCTACTTTGGCAGGGGCGATTCACCCGTATCCGACTTTATCTGAAATGAATAAGAAGGTTGCTGGTAAGCTTCTTGGGGAGAAAATTTTTTCAGAAAAGGTTCGTAAAATTCTGCGTCTGCTTTTTTCCTATCGAGGTTAGTGCTTCAGTTCATCAAATTTACTTCTTTCAAATTCAATCTGGACCCGGTAAATGTCCTGTAAATGAATGAGCGGAGTCTTGTTCTAAATTTTCGCAGTTGGTTTTGGTAAGACCGTTTATGTGCGAAGTTTATACTTAATTAGAAATTTTCTGGATCACAAGAAGGCTCTTAAAAAGGATTATTATAAGAATGCAATGGGATAAGTTACTTAATAAACAGAGAATCGGCAAAGTTAAATCAGATTATATTGATCATGACCGCAGTGAATTTCAGCGTGACTTTGACCGTATCATTTTTTCGTCGGCTTTCAGAAGGTTGCAGGATAAAACTCAGGTTTTTCCACTTTCCAAAAGTGATTACGTGAGAACTCGCCTGACTCACAGTCTTGAGACGTCTTCAGTCGGAAGATCTCTGGGATATATGGTCGGCAGCAAATTGCTTGAAAAGCATAAACTTGATCTTGTAGCTGCTGAGCCGGGAACTGTTGTTGCTACGGCCTGTCTTATGCATGATATAGGAAACCCTCCCTTCGGGCATTCCGGTGAGGATGCTATAAGGGATTGGTTTGATAATTCTGAAATAGGGCAGAATCTGTGCACTTGGACTGAAAAGCGTAAACGTAACGACTTTGCTTTTTTTGAGGGTAATGCTCAAGGGTTGCGAAATGTTCTGGCCTTACAGCGTCCCTACAGCGAAGGAGGAATGCAGTTAACTTGTGCCACTCTGGCAGCATTTACTAAATATCCTTATGTTTCCGAGTATGTAGGAAAAAAGAAAAAATTTGGTATTTTTTCCAGCGAAGCAGGTACATATGCTGAAATTGCAGAACATCTCGGTCTGATCAGAGAGGCTGAGAATAAATGGGTACGTCATCCATTTGCCTACCTTGTAGAAGCTGCCGACGACATTTGTTATCACGTAGTTGATATGGAAGACGGGCATCGTCTTGGGCTTGTCTCGTTTGATGAGCTTTATGAAACCTTTATGGCAATTCTTGATCACGACCCTAAAGTTGCAAAGCGTGTCGGAGCCATAAGGGGAGACAAGGAGCAGGTTGAATATCTTCGGGCAACAACAATCAATTTTTTGGTTACCAACTCATGTGCTGTCTTCATGGATAATGAACAGCTGATTTTAGACGGTATTTATCAATCCAGTTTGACCGAGGATATAGCCAAATCTCAAGAGTTCAGCATGCTTAAAAAGATTGCTGTGGAGAAAGTATATAACTCTACAGAGGTCATTGATACTGAAGCCGCAGCATACGAGGTACTTTGGAAAATTCTTGATTTTTTCGGGCAGATAGTCAGTGAACTGCATAAAGACGGAAAACTGGGCGCAAAGTGTAAAAAATCAGTTAAGCTTTTGCCTGAGCTGTATAAACCAACCGAAGATGGTGGAGTTTACGAAAATACACAGAAAATCGTAGATTACGTGTCCGGTATGACTGACGCTTATGCTGTTAGGACTTTTAATAAAATTTCAGGGATATCTTTGCTCAGAAGATAATTGAAATGAATGTATGTGGAGCCTTTAAAGGCTCCACATACTAATTGCTATTGCAACAAATGCTTTTCCAGAAAGCGTTCCATGGCTTCGTAAAACTCAAATCTGTTTTCCTGATTCATAAAACCATGCCCTTCATTGTCTTTGACCATGTATTCTACGCTTACGCCGCGTGCACGCAGAGCTTCAACAATCTGGTCAGATTCGGCTTGCTTGACTCTTGGATCGTTGGCCCCCTGTGCTACGAAGAGTGGGGCAGTTATTCTGTCTACATGAAATACAGGGGATATTTCGCGTAACAATTCATGATCATATAGAGGATCACCGACCATGGTGTAAAACCTGTCTCGCTCAGATTCCCAGTAAGGTGGCAGAGTTTCCAGCAAAGTGAAAAGGTTTGATGGTCCTACGTAGTCTATTCCACAGGCGTATACATCCGGAGTGAAGGTCAGTCCGGCAAGAGTGGCATAACCTCCATATGAGGCTCCGTAAATGGCAACTTTTTGCGGGTCGGCAATACCTTGTTCTATGAGCCAGTTTACTGAGTCAGTGAGGTCATTTTGCATTTTGCGGCCCCATTGCTTGAAGCCTTTTTCCCAGAAAGACCTTCCGTATCCGGTGGAGCCACGAAAATTCACTTGCAGTACAGCTATACCGCGATTGGTCAGAAATTGTACTTCCGGGTTGAACCCCCAATGGTCACGGGCCCAGGGGCCGCCGTGCGGGTTGAGGACCACGGGCAGATTGCGGGGAGTCTTGTCTACCGGAAGACTCAGATAGCCGTTTATTGTCAAGCCATCACTAGAAGTAAATGATATTGGATTCATGCCTGCCATGCGGGATTCGTCGAACCATGGGCTGACATCTGCAATTTTTTCAAGTTCTTTGCTGTCTATATCATAAATATATCCGGCACCAAGGCTGCGGTCCGAGTAGGTTCGGACAATCATTTTGTTTTCTGATTTGTCAGCATCAGTAATAATCACTTCGTATCCCGGTAGTAGCTTTTCAAGTTCTGATTGTACTTCTTCACGCAAATCATCAAAAAAAACATAATGTTGTTTCTCAGAGTAAAATCCGGCTCCGGTAATAAGTTTTCGTTTTTTAGATCGCAGTAGTTGTGAAACGTCTACTTCGGGATGTTCGAATACTAGCTCTTCAAGATTCTGATTGTCAGGGTTGAAGAGATAAACGGCCGCTTTGTCTCTGTCTATATTTGTAGTGACGTAGATTTTGCAGTTATCGAAATCAAAGAAGAGCGGGGAAAAAGTGGTTCGAAAATCAGTTTTTACTATTGGGTGGAATAATTCCTGCTCATTTTTGCGATAAAGAATTACATTTTCCGCTCCACGATTGGCAATTGCCATGCGTACAACACCGTTGTTGTCAGTCATCCAGCCGCTGATATCTCCAGGATTTTGCGCAGCAAGCTGAAGTTTACCGCTGATTACATTTAAACGATATACATCAAATAAACGAGCGTCACGCTTATTCATGGTAATGAGAATATGCTCGTCATCGTTTTCAAGTTCATCAAGCAGGTTGGTACGTGTGTTTTCGAAAGGAGTGAGGTCAACAGCGCCACTGCCGTCCAGCGGAGCTGAGAATGTATGGAAATTTTCATCTCCTCCGCTGTCCTGTCCAAATATGATGCGATTGTTACCGACCCAGAAATATCCGGAAACGCTGCGTGATGTGGCATTACTGACGCGGGTAATTTCACCACTGGCAAGATCTTTGACGAAGATGTTCATTCGTTCCTGCCACGGAGCTGTCCATGCTACTTTATTGCCGTCAGGTGAAATAGTGAATCCATCGGCAACAGGGTTTTTAAAGAAATCACGTAACGGAATATGTCCTGTTTTTATCTTTTGAGGTGTAGATATTGGATCTGTTGCCGGAGGTGTCTGTGTTTTTACAGGTGAGCATGCAGTCACGCCGGAGAAAAGGGCAACAGATAAGACCAGTGCAGGTAGAAAATTCAGTTTTAGCATAATTTATTCAACTGGTTTAGTGGATTCAGGAAGGGTGTATATCGTACCCGCTCCCATGTTTTTTGATTTTTTAAGTGCGATATTGACTTTTTTGAGCAGGGTTTCTGCTGTTTCATCAGGACCTACTGTAGCAATTCCAGTATTTATTTTAAATGGTACGATTTTGAGAACTTTGCTTTCCAGTACCAATTTGTCAATCTTTTCTGCAAGGTTCTTTGCATTCTTGGAAGTAGTGTGGGGGGCGAGAATTATGAACTTGTCACCACCCACCCGAAAGAAACTGTCGGGTCGTCTTAGATGTTTGCGGACAGTACGTGCAAAGCCGGCAAGGATCTTATCTCCGGCTTTTTGTCCGTATTTTTGGTTTATTGTTTTGAAATCGTGAATGTCCATTTTGATCAAGGCAAGGTCAGAACCATATCTTGTCGCGGAAGATATTTCTCGTTCTGATTCTTCGTAGAATTTCATTCTTCCGGGCAAATTCGTAAGCGTGTCGCGTTCAGCCAGTTTGCGGATTGTTGAATTGCAAACTTCTTTTTCTCTGGCGTTGCGCAGCATTTCCTCCTTCATAGGTTTGTCCACAAGGAAGAAATGCAATGCCGCCAGAATACAGATTAAAAAGAGTAATCCGTATTCAATTTTTATCTTATTTATTGTTGATTTATGCTGATATCTGTTCAGTTTTATAAGTGTTAGAGTGGCGATCTCGTCTAGTTGTTTTAAAGTTGAATCAGTGGGAACCTTTGAATTATATTCAGTTATAAAGTTTTGTGATACAGAGTAAAATCCATCTTTTTCATGATGAATAATTTTAAAGAGAGCTGATCCTTCCTCCATAGATTCAAGTATGCTCAGAGTGGAGATATATCTTT
>JMSU01000142.1_pt1 | contig 32537 bp, 45 predicted proteins | sample 179011 | NCBI WGS metagenome assembly JMSU01 (sample SAMN02769580, study PRJNA246767) | bioreactor metagenome | isolation source: Culture-1 Bioreactor ArsB derived from microbial biomass from the upper 2 cm... | place: Germany: Bremen | collected day 87 after inoculation
TTTTACTTGATCCATCAAGCAAGCTATATTCCGTATGTACGTGTAAATGTGTAAATGGTAATTTTTCTAGTACTTTGGTCATTATGGATCACCTCGTCTCGTCCATGGTTGATTGGTATTTACCTTTAATCTATGATTGAATATCTAACAGGGATTAATCATTATTTTATTTAACCTACATATTTTATCATATATTTAGATAGTTAGGCAATATGTAATCAAGCTTAATAATGGTCTATCTTATTAGAATTTAGTGGACAAGATTTATAAAGATTTTAAGTAAAAAATAAATAGAAAGCTTTCATGTTATAGTAAAAAGGTAGTTAAAGGCTTGTGCCCTTAACTACCTTTCTATTGTTTTCTATATATTGCATTAAGAAATCATTCCTTTTAAATGTTCAATCTAATACCAGAATGTATTACTTAATTTTGAAATCCTCTAAACTACCATTCATATCTTGAATAACACTTGTTAATTCATTAGACATCTGTACTAATTGCTCTGCTGATGATGTTTGTTCTTCACCAGTAGCCAATACTTCTTCGATAGCCGCTGCTGATTCTTGCGCAATAGATGCAATACTTGTGATGGAATCAATCGCCTCATTTTGAGTCTCTTCTAATCCTGATAACATGGTAAATACTTGCTCAACTTTTTCTTTTATAGCATCCATATTATAAACAATAAGATTAAAGGCATCATCTGTCTGACGCACTGCTTGTTGTTGTCTTACATAAATATTACTGCCATCTTCTATCATCTGAGCCGTTTTATTGGTTGCTTGATGAACCTTTTTAACGATCGTGGATATATCTCTAGCAGCATCTTTTGATTGTACTGCAAGCTTTCTTACCTCATCTGCAACAACTGCAAAGCCTCTTCCTGCTTCTCCAGCTTGAGCTGCCTCAATAGCAGCATTTAGGGCTAATAGATTCGATTGCTCGCTAATGCCATCAATTAATCCAATAATCTTCAAGATTTCTTGGAACTTATCCACAAGTTCACTAATATCAGACTTAATTTGTCCGGATAATTCACTGGATTCTGCTGTACTATCATTCAGTTCAGTAATAATACCTGCTGCTTCTACACTAATCTCTTTGGTATTATTTGTGGCTTCAACAACATTATTAAAGTATTTTTCAGTATCGTTTACTTTACCTACTAATTCTTTGACAACATTAGCAGCTTTCTCTGCATCTGTTGCTTGCTCCATGGCACCCTGTGATACGGATTCTACAGCTATCATAACCTCTCTGGAACCTGCCGCTGAATGCTGAGCAATACTGGATACCTCTGATGAATTAGTCGCTACAACTTGTGTTAATCCTTGGGTGTTATTGATTAATTTCTTTGTACTTTCTAACATGGCATTATAACTCTTAGAAAGTTGTCCCATATCGAACTTACCTTTTATGTTGGATACTGCTGTTAGGTCACCGTCTTCTACTCGCTTCATTTTCTTACGAATGTAACGAATTGGATAGGCAATGTTTAAGGAAACCAAAAATGCTAGAATACATGCTATAATACACATAAGCACACTAAGTCCTATTATGACCTCTCTGATCTTATCCACTACACCTAAAAATTTTGCTGTAGGTACTTGTTCAACAAAATACCACTTATTCTTACTCATGGCAAAGGCTGTCATCTTACCCTTTTCCGTAAAGTCTCCAGCAGTATTTTCCTCAGTAATTTTCTCTGTAACAGCAGTAAAATCCGCAAACATTTCACCAATACCTTCATTATGGTTATTCGCAATAATTAGACCTTCATCGCAGATTAAATAACCTTCTGTTCCTTCTTCTAGTAGATCAAATGCTTCTGTAATATAGGATTTCTTAACTTCAATAGCCAAAACGCCAATTTCTTCTGCCGTTGACATACGTGATAGTTTCCTCATAAGGTATACACTATCTTCTTTGCCTTCAAAATTACTAAACCATACCGCTCTACCTTTTGCAGCATTAACTTGCTCATATGCTTCACTTTCAAAAAATCCTTCTTCTAACTTGTCTTTGGATGATTTTGATGATATGGTTTCATTTTTCTTTAAGATCAAGATATTTTCAATGTTATAATTGGAATAATGAACAGAGAAAAGTTTCTCATTAATGACACTTTCTCGTTCTTTAATCATTTCGAATAAGTTCTCATAATCATCTTCTGTCTTACTAATTGCCTTCATTAATGAATCATCACCCATGATTACCATGGATATATTCTCCATTTCATCAAGCTTCAGATTAATATTCATACTAATGCTATTTACAAGTTTCTCATTTTGGCTACCAACTTGTGTTGTCACACCATTCCTAACTTGAAAGATTACCGCTATTGCTACAATGAGTATGGGTAAGATTGCCAATAATGTATGAGATAGCATCAGCTTAACTTTTAAAGGTAACCTTTCCTTTATAGCCTTATCATAATTTTTAACATCTTTTACATCCCGAGCACGTTTCTCTTTCTTTGCTTTTACCTTATCAACCTTTTTCTTGGATACTTTAGATTTCGTGATTTTTTCATCTTTTGGCTCTTTCACTTTTTTTGCTTTTTTAGCGAATCTTAGCTTTGGCGGCTTACGTTTCGACTTCACTAGAAAACACCTACCCTCTCACATAATTTCCATAATTTACATTTTACTACATTATACTATCTTATGTATGTTTATGCAAATATATTGTTTCTTTTAAGGCTTTTAGCCCATAATTTGTTATAACATGTAAATTATCTCTATACTATATCGGCATAATGGTATTTTTATATAACACTTTAATCACGGATCTCCCTATTTTTTATTATCCTATTTTACATCTTTTCAATTGTACATTGGGATAAAAATATATAAAAAATCCCTCAGATACAAGTATCTGAGGGATTGTAATTTTAATAATATTATCTTTTTGAGAACTGAGGCGCACGTCTCGCTGCCTTGAGTCCGTATTTCTTTCTTTCTTTCATTCTTGGGTCTCTTGTTAAGAAACCTGCTTTTTTAAGAGCTGGACGGAATTCATCATCTGCTTGTAATAAAGCTCTTGAGATTCCATGACGGATAGCTCCTGCTTGTCCTGTGAATCCACCACCATGAACATTAACGAGTACATCAAACTTATCAGTTGTATGTGTTAATTCTAAAGGCTGGCGAATTGTTACTTTTAATGTTTCGTAACCACAGTAATCATCTATATCTCTTTTATTAATCGTAATCTTACCAGTCCCAGGAACTAAGTAAACTCTTGCAACACTATGTTTTCTACGACCAGTACCGTAATATTTTAATTCAGCCAATTCTATTCCTCCTTTCAGTATGGATCATTAGCACTTAATTTCTAATACTTCAGGTTTTTGAGCTGTATGGTTATGCTCTGTACCTCTATATACACGTAATTTTTTAAGCATTTTACTTCCTAATTTATTCTTTGGAAGCATACCTTTTACTGCATGCATAACAACCTCTTCAGGTTTGTTTTTCATCATGTCTTTATATGGAACTTCTTTTAATCCACCTGGATGTCCAGTGTGCCATCTATATAATTTCTGATCTAATTTCTTACCAGTTAATACAACTTTGTCTGCATTAATGATAATAACGTGATCGCCAGTATCTACATGTGGTGTAAAAACAGGCTTATGCTTTCCGATTAGTACCTTTGCTACTTCTGATGTTAAACGTCCTAATGTTTGACCTTCAGCATCAACGATATACCATTTTCTTTCAACTGTTTCAGCTTTTGGCATAAAAGTTTTCATCGAGTTCCCTCCTTATTCAGTTCATTTTCTCATGTATTTCAAAACCCGGGGCTATTGGATTTCAATTTACAACTCACGCTACAACATTATAGTACAATCAGCCAGGTGTGTCAAGTGCTTTTAGTAAATTCCTTTAATTATTCTGTAATAAATATGTTATCTTAAAACATTTATAAATTCTTTCTTAATTTAGATGTAAATAACATCCAAATAATGGCAATAGACCCAGTAATTTATTAAGAATAGTAACTCAAGGCATTTATGCTTTTACATCTTATTATAGTCTGCTTTAGCTAATAAGGAAGCTACAATTGCTGTAATAGGTATGGATATAATGAGCCCAATGGTACCAGCCATGGCTCTAACGATCTCAGTAGATATCTGCTCCATATTGACGATATGAGCCAGAGACATATTATTTACCATAAATAATAACATAAGACACATGGATGTACCTGCATAAGCTAATATAAGTGTATTAGACATGGTACCCATGACATCTTTACCAATATTCATACCCGATTTGAATAATTGATTGACAGACATAAGTGGATTGTTTTCTTTTAGTTCTGTAATAGATGAAGATATGGACATACAAACATCCATAACGGCACCAAGGGTACCTAACAAGATACTAGCAAAAAGAATACCTTTAAAATCCAATTTCAGAGTATCTGTAGCATATAATAGCATCTGGGCTTCTGTAGTTCCAAGACCTGATAAGCTACCATAATAGCCGATAACCAAGGCAATAAGCCCAGCAATTAGCACCCCTGATAGTGTACCTATAATAGCCGAGATAGCCTTGCGATTAAACCCACCTATAATAAACATGGTAATAATGGTCACAATAATCGCTACAAGGATTGATATTAAAATTGGATCTTGTCCATTAATAATACCTTTTAACATATAATAGACACCTATAATCGTAATTCCCAATGTAATCAACGTTTTAAGTCCTTGTAATCGTCCTACTACTAAAGTTAGAATAACAAATAGCACAACCAACAAGATAAGATAACGGTCTCTCTTTACTTTATCAATATACCCTCTGGCTATATTGCCGTTTTCATCTCTCTCAATACGACAATAGAGCTCATCACCCACCTTGGAATCCAAACTGGTACCCATGATACCGTCTGTGGTATTATATACTTCAATTAACTGACCTTTATCGGGCCCTTTTAGAAGCTTTACTTTAAGTACTTGTATATTTTGTATGTAATCGCCACCAGATGTTTCCAATACTTCTTCTTCATCTCTAAGTATGGCTAGTACTTTTCCTGGAATAATTTCATCAGTATCCTCATATTGATCACTGGGTGATGCCCCATATATGTCTTGTGATAAAAACCCCAAACTTAGCATTGCCACTAGAAAGAGCATTATTTTGTATTTCATGCTTACCGCCTCCTCATCTGCCTGTTCATCTTATATCAATATTCCATCATTTGCTTATGCTTATATTTTCAGATACATGTTATAACTATTTCATAGATTACTTACCTGCATTATGCGTACCTTTTACGTATTTCTATGATTTGTGAAAGGTCATGATCATAATCTATCCATTTATTCTTCATCATACTGAATGGTCATTAATGTTAAACCCTTGGCAGGGGCTGTTACTCCTGCTTCCTCTCGATCTAATGAGGCGATAATACGCTTCATATCCACTGGTTCTTTTTTACCTAAACCAATATCTAAGAGTGTCCCAACAATAATACGTACCATGTTGTATAAAAATCCGTTGCCATTTATCGTCACACTTATGCAATCGTCTTTCCTTGATACATCACAATGATATATTTCGCGTATTGTTGACTTAACGCTACTTCCTGCGGAACAGAAAGCTTTGAAATCATGTCTACCAATGAGATAATGTGCACCTTCTTGCATCTTACCTACATTCAAGTTTTTAGAATAAAAATAAGCATATCGTGTGTATTGGGGTAAAGGAAATGATCCATTATATATGTTATATACATACGTCTTATTCTTAGCCTGATACCTTGGATGAAAATCCTCTAATACCCCTTTGGCATCCACTATAACGATGTCATCTGGCAAGTATGAATTAAGGGCATAGGGTATACGATCATCAGGTATAGTTGTATCCACTTCTATGACAGCAACTTGTCCTAGAGCATGAACGCCGGTATCTGTTCGACTTGCACCTACACATTTTATTTCCCGGGAAAACAATTTGTGACATGCTTCTTGTATTTTTTGTTGAACGGTTACAGCATTGTTCTGGATTTGCCAGCCACAATAGTTGCTTCCATCATAAGCCACTGTTAACATAATTTTTTGCATCTTATCACCTGTCAATTTCATCTACATTTTCTATAATCATCAAAGAATGTTTCTCAACTTACTTCTTATAAAATAACCATGACCGTTATATAGATCACCATCATTAAGAAGGCAATGGCATCATATTTTGTATACTTTAATTGTTTCATCTTGGTTCGACCTTCACCACCACGATAACATCTCGCTTCCATAGCAAGTGCCAAGTCATCTGCTCGTCTAAAAGCTGATATAAATAATGGTACAAGTAACGGTATCAAGCTTTTAGCCCTTTTTAAAATACCACCTGATTCAAAGTCTGCACCTCTTGCCATCTGAGCTTTCATAATTTTGTCAGTCTCCTCTAAAAGGATAGGGATAAATCTGAGTGCAATGGTCATCATCATAGCAATTTCATGGGCAGGTATCTTTATCTTCTTCAATGGATTCAAAGCATGCTCTATACCATCTGTTAATTGAATAGGCGATGTTGTTAATGTTAAGATAGAAGATCCAACGATAAGGAAAATCAACCGAGTCGCCATAAAAGCTGCATAGATCAATCCTTCTTGATAAATTTTAATACGCCCTAAGTCTAACACCACATGCTCGCCCGTGGTAAAAAACACATTAAGTACCACTGTTAATAGGATAATAATAAATATGGATTTTAATCCTTTTAACATAAATTTTAATGGTACATGAGAAATACGTATAACGAGGGTTAAGAATACAAGGGCTGCTAAATACCCCCAGAAACTCTTTGTTAAAAATAGTGATACAATAAATCCCAATGTACATAATAATTTCATTCGTGGATCTAATTTGTGTATATACGAATCAACAGGATAATACTGACCTATTGTTATATCTCTTATCATAAGCTCACACCCTTACCTAGCATCTTCATGAGTTCATCATAAGCCTCTTCAATATTGGTGACTTCATGAGAAACCTGATAACCTTTATCCGCAAGTTCCCGCATAAGGTATGTCACCTGAGGTACCCCTAGTCCCATTTTCTCCAATGGTTCTATATGCTGAAAGACTTTCTTTGGTTTATCATCATACTTTATCTGTCCCCTATCCATGACAATGATACGGTCTACATATTTGCCAATATCTTCCATACTGTGAGACACAAGAATGACTGTAATGCCTAATTCTTCATGAAGTTTCTTAATCTCATCTAATATTTCATCTCGACCTTTAGGGTCTAATCCGGCAGTAGGTTCATCTAATATCAACACACCAGGTTTCATAGCAAGAACACCAGCTATAGCTACCCGTCGTTTCTGTCCTCCTGATAGTTCAAAAGGTGATTTCTCATAAACTTCATCTGAGAGACCAACAATACGAAGGGCTTCTTTCACACGTTGATCGACCTCATTCTCATTCAGTCCCATATTTGCAGGGCCAAAAGATACATCTTTGTATACTGTCATTTCAAAAAGCTGATGCTCTGGATACTGAAACACAAGTCCAACTTTCTGTCTGATATCACTTAGTTTTACATCCTCTCCATGTATATCCACACCCTGAACATACACCTTACCCTCTGAAGGCTTAAAAAGCCCGTTAAAATGCTGAATAAGCGTGGATTTACCTGAACCTGTATGACCAATAAGCCCAACAAATTCACCACCCGCTATCTCCAAAGAAACCCCATCAAGTGCTTTCTTCTCAAAAGGTGTTCCTGCACTGTATACATAACTTAACTTCTCTATTTTAATTGACATAAGGCATCAACCATTTCCTTTACATTAAGTATATTAGCAGGGATGTCTATTCCCTGACTCCTTAGCATATATGTCAGCTCCGTTACTTGTGGCACATCTAGTCCAAGTTCCTTCATCTTATCCACTTGAACAAATACTTCCTCGGGCGTACCTTTCATGGCTACTTTCCCTTCATCCATCACATAAACACGATCCGCCTCTATGGCTTCCTCCATATAATGTGTAATCAGAATAATGGTTATATGCTCCTCTTTATTCAGTCGCATTACCGTATCGATGACTTCTTGTCTTCCAGAAGGGTCTAACATAGCTGTTGGCTCATCCAATATAATACACTCTGGTCTCATAGCAAGCACACCTGCTATAGCAATACGTTGTTTCTGACCTCCAGAAAGCTTATTAGGTGAATGCGTCCGATACATCTCCATATCCACTGTACTGAGAGCCTCATCCACTCGCTTCCTAATCTTACTCGGCTTAATCCCAATATTCTCAGGACCAAAAGCAACATCTTCTTCTACCACTGTAGCGATAATTTGATTATCTGGATTCTGAAACACCATCCCCGCAGTCTGTCTAATATTCCAAACCTCCTCCGGATTACTGGTGTCCATGCCTTTCACCCACAAAGTTCCCTCAGTCGGTAACAACAAAGCATTCAAATGCTTTGCCATGGTGGATTTACCCGAACCATTATGCCCAAGAATCACCACAAATTCACCTTTATTAATCTCCATATTCACCTGGTCAAGGGCTCTCTTCTTCGAAGCCACCTCACCAAGATCATCATGGGTATGGTACTCATATACCAAACCCCTAGACCGAATCATTTCCATTTTTCTAAACACCACCTAACGCAGTATGCAAATCAGTTTGTTACATATTTCTATTCTACTATACACCGTTGTCACAACAGATGCAGTATATTTTTTATTTTGTCCATTAAGTTATTACCTTTGGTATAGACTTATATAAACCTTGTAAGTCATTCAGATAATCTCTTACTTTCTATCACTTATAAATAGGCTAATATAACATCTGAATAACCAATACTATTCATACCATTTAATGATAGTACTTAATTACATAAGGTACTAGTATGAATCATTTTTCATCTTCTATAACAGTTATCATAAACTTCAATCTTATTTATTATAACCACTCAACTCATTAAGCCACTTTTTTATAACGTAGCCCAGTAGCTGACTATATATATACAAAAAAAGTGATGTTTAAATATTTCTTAGAAATTCTTAGTGAACGTAGATATAGTTTACGTTAAAAACCTTAATTGTCTGACCGTAGGGAGTTTTAAGGTTTAGTAAAATATATTGAAGTGAACTTAGTTTTTCTTAAAATATTTAACCTGAACTGTTTTGTATATATATAGTTAGCTACGAACGTCTTGTAAAGCACTCATCAATTATAAGTTAGTATACAACTAATTGGCTCTCACAAAACTTATCCACATTTCAAATAATATGATAGCATTCTATCCACACTATTTAATCTAAAATAAGGGATTAAGTGCACAATGACTTAATCCCTATCTTAATTAGCTAATTGTAAATCTACACTAATTCAATAATTACTTCTTCTGCACCGTCACCTCTACGAGGTCCCATTTTGATGATTCTAGTGTAACCACCATTACGGTCTGCGTACTTAGGAGCAATTTCATCGAATAACTTATCAACTAAGTTTACTTGCTTCGTATTTACTTTTTTACCAGCATTCTTTTCAGGTACTTCTTTCACTGGGTATAATACCTTAAGAATTTGTCTACGTGCATGTAATCTTGTTGCGCTATCTTTTTTAACTGTCTTCTCAACATTCTCAAATTGAGTAACTTTTTTACCATCAACTACTTCTTTAACACGCTTACCATCAGCAGTTTTTTTAGGTACTTTTTGAGTAACAGTTACTGTTTCATAATTATCTTTTTCCTTAACGGATAAAGCTATAAGTTTTTCAGCAATTTTACGAACTTCTTTGGCTTTGCTTACAGTCGTTTTAATTTGACCATGATAAATCAAGTTAGTTACTTGATTTCTAAGTAAAGCTTTTCTTTGTGATGAAGTTCTGCCAAGCTTTCTATATCCTGCCATCTTTGCTTAACCTCCTTTTCCCAGATGCTACTTTCATTAGTCTAAAAACCCGAATGGTTCATTAAGAACTTATGAAGGCATCAGTACGATCGTTATGCTTAAAATGTGAGTTATCTACTCATCACTAGGTTTTAATAGTAAACCTAATTCTTTTAGTTTCGCTAATACTTCTTCTAATGATTTACGACCGAGATTACGCACTTTCATCATATCTTCAGATGTTCTATTTGTAAGCTCTTCAACCGTGTTAATACCTGCACGCTTCAAACAATTGTAAGAACGAACAGATAATTCCAATTCATCAATACTCATTTCAAGTACTTTTTCTTTTTCATCATCTTCTTTTTCAACCATAACTTCAGCGTTCTTAGCGTTCTCAGATAAATCGATAAATAGATTTAAATGCTCGCTAAGTACTTTTGCAGCCAAACTTACAGCTTCATCAGGAGATAATGTACCATTAGTCCATACCTCAAGTGTTAATTTATCATAGTCTGTGATTTGCCCTACACGGGTATTCTCAACTATAATATTAACTCTCTCAACAGGTGTGTAAATGGAATCCACTGGAATAACACCAATTGGTTGATCATCTGACTTATTTTTGTCAGCACTGATATAACCTCTGCCCTTAGTAATGGTAAGCTCCATAAAAAGTTTGCTATCTGCACCACCGCTAAGTGTAGCGATTGGTAGATCAGCATTGATGATTTCAATATCTGGATCTGCTTGAATATCAGCAGCTGTTACGATACCTTCACCTTCAAACTCAATATAAGCTACCTTTGGTTCTGGACTATCACTATTATTCTTAATAGATAAGTTCTTGAGATTCATGATAACTTCTGCTACATCTTCTTTTACTCCTGGAATTGAAGAGAATTCATGTAGAACACCTTCAATTTTTACGCTACTAATTGCAGCACCAGGTAAGGATGATAACATAATACGACGTAGGGAATTCCCTAAAGTTGTTCCATATCCTCTCTCAAGAGGTTCTATCACAAAACGCCCATATCTATTATCTTCACCTATCTCAACAATATCTATTTTAGGTTTTTCAAAATCAAACATTCAATGACCCTCCTTGTTTTCATTGTATTACCATAGGAATTTATACCTCTATAAATACCTTTCCTATGTAGACTCTAGCGCTTATATGCGCGATGTCCTTGCTTCTGAGGGTAGTAAACATCAAGTCAATAATCGTGCACTTTTCCTTGACTGTTATACACTTGAATAATAGAGGATCTAGCTTAAGCTAGAAACCTATTACTTTGAATATAACTCGACGATTAGTGTCTCTTCGATATGTGAATCAATTTGGTCTCTTGTTGGAAGAGAAACAACTTTGATCACTTTGTTCTCGATATCTACATCTAACCATTCTGGAACAATTCTTGAGCCTGTAGTCTCAACAATATCTTTAAATCTTTGAATACTTAAAGATTTCTCTTTTACTTCGATTACATCACCTGGCTTTACTAAGTAAGATGGGATGTTAACCTTCTTACCGTTAACCGTAATATGATTATGACGAACGACTTGTCTAGCCTCTGTTCTTGAACGACCAAGACCAGCTCTATATACTGCGTTATCTAAACGAGTCTCAAGGAGTATAAGTAAATTCTCACCTGTAATGCCTTTTTTTCTATCTGCTTCAGCAAAGTAGTTTCTAAATTGTGTTTCTAGAACACCATAGATTCTTTTCGCTTTTTGTTTTTGTCGCAACTGTAAACCATATTCTGAAACCTTAGAACGTCTCTTACCGTGGTCTCCAGGAGCATAAGGTCTACGATCTATAGCACATTTCCCTGTATAACATCTTTCGCCTTTTAAGAAAAGTTTTTCACCTTCTCTACGACAAAGTCTACACACTGCACCTCTATATCTTGCCATTTAATATTACACCTCCTAGCCGATTATACTCTTCTACGTTTTGGTGGACGACATCCATTATGTGGTACTGGTGTCACGTCTTTTATGCTTGTTACGTCTAAACCAGCAGCTTGAAGTGCTCTAATAGCAGCTTCTCTACCTGAACCTGGTCCTTTTACCAAAACTTCTACTGTTTTTAAACCGTGAATCATTGCCGCTTTAGCAGCTGTATCTGCAGCCATTTGAGCCGCAAAAGGAGTTGATTTTCTAGATCCTCTGAAACCAAGTCCTCCAGCACTTGCCCATGCAATGGCATTTCCTTGTGTATCTGTCAACGTAACAATTGTATTGTTAAATGTTGATTTGATATGCGCTTGTCCACGTTCGATATGTTTCTTAACGCGCTTTTTGGTCCCTTTTCTGGACACTTTCTTTGCCATCAATCAAACCTCCCTTATGGGTTATTTTTTCTTATTAGCTACTGTTCTCTTTGGTCCTTTTCTTGTACGAGCATTTGTTTTAGTCTTTTGACCTCTACAAGGAAGACCTCTTCTATGACGAATACCTCTATAACATCCGATTTCCATTAAACGCTTAATGTTTAACGCTCTTTCTCTTCTAAGATCACCTTCAACATTTTGAGAATTATCAATAATCTCACGAATCTTAGCAGTTTCTTCGTCTGTTAAATCCCTTACTCTTGTATCTGGATTAATACCCGCTTCTTTTAATATACGGTTAGAACTTGCTCTACCAATACCATAGATATAAGTAAGACCAATCTCTACACGCTTTTCTCTTGGTAAGTCAACACCAGCAATTCGAGCCATGTGTACTTCACACCTCCAATTTAAAGATAGAGAATAAATAAATCACTTGCTGCGGTGAAATATAAGCTAGCTTCTATTTATCTCATTATTGATAGATAATATTAAATGATTTAGTGAGAATCATTTAATGGATTTTCTTTTTAACTAGTGACCCCTGAACAACACATCCAGGTGAGTCATTAATCAGCCGCTTTATATCTTACTTTTCAAGATTAAAGAGGACTAGAATCTTGAAAATGTAATTCAAAATTTGTGCCATGACTTTGTTTGCTTGCAGGTGCAAAGTCATAACAAGGGTGTGAAAATTATTTTCACACTTAAATGCAAGGAACTGTTTGGATAGAATGTATTTCTAGCTAAACTGTCCTACTAATGGTGCATAATATCACAATTAACAATTATATACTATAACCATTACAGATGCAACACTTTTTTAGATTTTTAACAAAACTTATATGGTTCATACATATAATGGATAATTTTGGTCAAAAATCAACCTTGCTTTTGTTTGTGCTTAGGATTTTCGCAGATCACACGAACTCTACCTTTTCTTTTGATGACCTTGCATTTTTCACAAATAGGTTTTACAGATGCTCTAACTTTCATCCCTATCGCTCCTTCCTAAAACAATGATTGTTTATCCTCTTATAAACAATAACAATTGTTCTTATGCTTTTTTACTAAGTGAACGGGTTTCTTATTTGTCTCTCCAAATAATTCTACCTTTTGTTAAATCATATGGAGAGAGTTCAACTGTTACCTTATCACCAGGTAATATTCTAATATAGTTCATTCTTAACTTTCCACTAATATGAGCTAAGATCTTGTGTCCATTTTCAAGTTCTACTTGGAACATAGCATTAGGTAACTTTTCTAATACTACTCCTTCTACTTCAATGACATCCTTTTTAGACATTTCTTCAACCTCCTCCACGTTTTAACTTTCATCGTTCACTTGGTAAACAGCTAAATGTCTTCTTATTTCTATATTGGTAACCTTTTTATCTCTTGTAAGCTTATCTCTAAGCTCTTCAATGATCTGTTTTGTAGGTTGTATATGCTTCATTTTCTTTTGTTTAGGATCTTCAATACGTCTTAGCTGACCATCTGCTAAATAGGCATATTCACCTTGCACATCGACTACGATAAATATTTTGTCTTTATCTCTGCCAGCTTTAGATTTTACTATTTGACCATATTGTAGTTCATTCATAGTATCACCCCTGGCCTAGGACTGTCAGAAGTTCATATCCATCATCTGTTATAAGAATTGTATTCTCATAATGAGCAGATAATGCGCCATCTATCGTGACAACCGTCCAGTTGTCAGATAGCCACCTAACTTCTGATCTTCCCATATTAATCATAGGTTCAATAGCAAGTGCCATACCTGAGCGCAGTTTCGGACCTCTACCCATCACTTTGAAGTTGGGAATCTGAGGTTCCTCATGTAATTTACGTCCAATGCCGTGTCCGACTAAGTCTCTAACAACAGAATACCCATGAGCTTCTACATATGTTTGAATAGCAGAAGATATCTCATGTAGATGATTGCCTTCTAAAGCGAATTTAATTCCTTCAAAGAAGCTTTGTTTAGTGACTTCGATGAGTTTTCTTGCATCGTCACTTATTTCTCCAACACCATGTGTTCTTGCAGCGTCACCATGGTACCCCTTATAGAGTGCACCAATATCGATACTGACAATGTCCCCTTCTTTTAAAAGACGTTTCTTAGAAGGAATACCGTGAACAACTTCTTCATTAACTGAAGCACAGATGTTCGCAGGGAACCCTCCATAGTCTTTGAAAGATGGTATGGCATCATGGCTTAAGATATAGTCTCTTGCCGCCTTATCCAAGTCATAAGTAGAAATACCAGGCTTAACCATTGATTCTACGAGCTCGTGAGCTCCAGCAACAATTTTACCTGCTTTTCTCATCAATACAATTTCTTCATCAGTCTTTATCATAATTGACATAAATCTACGCTCCTAAAATATCAATAATACTCTTAGTCACATCATCGATATCAACTGTACCGTCTACTGTAATAAGAATATTTTTGCCTTGATAATAGTCTATTAGCGGACGAGTTTGCTTATGATAAACACTTAATCTTTTTTGTACCGTTTCTGGTTGATCATCATCTCGAATAATGAGTTCACCTTCACAGGTATCACACACGTTCTCTGTTTTTGGAGCACTGTATTTAATATGATACGTAGCACCACATTTTACACAAGCTCTTCTACCAGACATTCTTCTGATAATGTTTTCATCCGGTACAGCAATGTTAATGGCATAATCCATTTTTGTATTCATTGATAATAGTGCTTTATCCAAGCTCTCAGCTTGTGGAATTGTTCTAGGGAAACCATCTAAGATAAACCCTTCTTTGCAATCATCTTGCAAGAGACGATCTGCAACAATATCCACTACTAATTCATCAGGAACTAACAAACCTTTATCCATATATTCTTTAGCTTTTAAGCCTAGTTCTGTCTGATTTTTAATATTTGCACGAAAAATATCACCTGTTGAAATATGTGGTATCTTATATTTTTCAGCAATTCTTTTTGCCTGAGTGCCTTTACCTGCACCAGGTGCACCTAACATGATTAATTTCATTTTATTACCTCCAGCTTATAATTTCTAGATATCTAAGAGTAAGAATGAAGAAAGCGTCGTCGCTCCATTCTTCATTCTTCGTTTGTATTTCAAGTTATACAATACCATTACTAGTATGCTCTTTCCCAACAATTCATATCATTAAAAATTGTACTTTAGGAAGGTACTTAGCTCTGATTACTCTCTTCTATTAAGAATTTAAGAATCCTTTGTAGTGACGCATAACCATTTGAGATTCAATCTGCTTGATCGTCTCAATAGCAACCCCTACTACGATGATCAATGATGTACCACCAAAGGATATATTCATATTAAATGCAACACCTAATATTGTTGGAAGTAAAGCAATTAAAGCAAGTGCTAAAGCTCCAATTAATACAATCTTGTTAAGTACATTTGTTAAATAATCAACTGTTGGTTTTCCTGGTCGAATACCTGGGATAAATCCACCATTCTTCTTCATATTATTAGCAACTTCAATTGGGTTAAAAGTAATTGAAGTATAGAAATAAGCAAAGAATAGGATAAGTACAAAGTAAAGTGTTGCACCTGACCAACTTCTGATACTTAAGTATTTAACAACGGTTGCCCATGCACCTGTTGGCTCACCGAAGAATTGAGTAATCGTTCCAGGAAAGCCTAGTAAAGATGATGCAAAGATTACTGGAATTACACCAGCCATGTTAACTTTTAATGGTATATGTGTCGTTTGACCACCATATACTTTTCTACCCTGCATTCTCTTAGCATATTGTACAGGTATTCTTCTTTCGCCAAGTTGTATTAATACGACGAAAGCAACCATAGCTGCGAATATAAGAATAAGTATAATAACAGGTATTAATTTACCGCCTGTAAAAGCTGCATTATATAATGATTGTATACCAAATGGCAGTCTTGAAATGATATTGATAAAGATAATTAATGAAATACCGTTTCCAATACCATTTGTTGTAATCTGTTCACCAATCCACATTAAGAACGCTGTTCCTGCAGTCATAGCTGTTACAGCAATAATGATTGAGAATATATTATACTCATAGAATAATCCTCTTAAACTAATAGATAGTGTTGTAGATTGTAATATAGCTAAAACAACTGTCCCATAACGTGTAATTTTAGCGATTTTCTTACGTCCTTCTTCGCCTTCTTTTTGCATTTCTTCTAATTTAGGAATAGCAACTGTAAGAAGGTTCATAATGATGGATGACGTAATGTAAGGTCCAATACCCATAGCGAAGAGCGCCATGTTTTGGAATGCCCCACCAGAAAATGCATTAAACATATCAAGCATACCGCCATCTCCACCGATTTGGCTAACAGCTTCTGGGTTTACAAGTGGTACTCTAATATGTGCTCCAATACGAATCGCAAAGAACATCATAATTGTATAGATTAATTTTTTTCTTAAATCAGGTATTTTAAATGCATCACGAAGTGTTCTAAACAATTAAACCACCTCTGCTTTCCCGCCAGCGGCTTCAATTTTTTCTATTGCGGATTTACTAAAGGCATTAGCGCTAACTGAAAGCTTCTTAGTTAATTCGCCATTACCTAGAATTTTAACGCCATCTCTAGGATTTTTTATTACGCCAGTTTCAATAAGTAATTCAACTGAAACAGTAGTGCCTTCTTCGAATCTATTTAATACATCAACATTGATGGCTACGATTTCTTTTGAGTTTCTACATGTAAAACCTCTTTTAGGAAGTCTTCTATATAATGGCATCTGGCCACCCTCGAAACCGATTCTTACGCCACCGCCTGAACGAGATTTTTGTCCATCTTGTCCTCTACCTGCAGTTTTTCCGTTTCCAGATCCGTGACCTCTACCTTTTCTACTACAATTCGTTCTTGATCCTTGTGCTGGTTTTAATTCTGTCAAATTCATGCTGTTACACCTCCTTGCTTATTTTAACCGGATTAAATTTCTTCTACTTTTACTAAATGCTCTATATTTTTTACCATACCTCTAATTGCATCATTATCTTTTTGCTCTACAGTTTTATTAAGTTTCGTAAGGCCTAATGCTACTGCAGTTTTCTTGTGTTTAGGAATGGCTCCAATTGTGGATTTAACTAAAGTAATTTTTAATTTATCTGCCATCTTGGTTCCCTCCTATCCTAATAACTCTTCGACTGATATGCCACGAAGTTTTGCTACCTGCTCAGGAGTCTTAATGCCATCAAGACCAGCTACTGTAGCCGTTACGACGTTATTTTTATTATTTGAACCTAATGATTTTGTTCTAATATTTTTAATACCTGCAAGCTCAAGTACGGCACGTGCAGGTCCACCTGCTATAACACCAGTTCCTTCAGGAGCTCTTTTCATAAGAACACTCGCGCTTCCAAATTTACCTATGAAATCATGTGGAATACTACCATTTTCGTCCATAGGCACTTCAATAAGTCGTTTCTTAGCGTCTTCGATACCTTTACGGATAGCCTCTGGAATTTCTGTTGCTTTACCAACTCCAGCGCCTACATGACCGTTCTCGTCGCCAACCACTACTAAAGCTGCAAAACGGAAGTTACGACCTCCCTTTACTACCTTAGTAACACGTCTTATTGATACTACTTTTTCTTTAAGATCTAAACTACTAGCATCAACCATTGTACGCTTCATGCTTCTACCTCCTTACTTAGAATTTTAGTCCAGCTTCTCTTGCCGAGTCAGCTAGTGCTTTAACTTTACCTTGGTAAATGTATCCACCTCTATCGAATACAACTTCTGTTATACCCTTTTCTATAGCTCTCTTACCAATTGTTTCACCAATTAGTGCTGCAGCAGATACATTGTTTGTTTTATCTAAACTTTCACCGATTGCTTTTTCTACTGTAGAAGCAGCTATCACTGTATGACCTTTAACGTCATCGATTATTTGCGCATACATATGCTTATCACTTCTAAAAACCGCTAAACGTGGTCTCTCAGTTGTACCAACGATTTTATTACGGATTTTTAAATGCTTTTTAACACGTACTTTTGATCGTGAAGCTTTTTTTATCATGTGGATTTCACCCCTTTATTTTTTTACTATTTACCAGTTTCTTTACGTCTGATTACTTCATCAGCGTACTTGATACCTTTGCCTTTGTATGGCTCTGGTGGTCTCTTGAATCTTATTTCCGCAGCGTATTGACCAACTCTTGCTTTATCAATACCTTTTACGATAATAACCGTTTGGCCTTCTACTACAGCCTCAAGACCTTCTGGATCTTCCAATTCAACTGGATGTGAATATCCTAAAGATAATACTAGCTTTTTACCTTGCTTTGCTGCTCTATATCCAACACCATTGATTTCTAATTTCTTTTCGTAACCTTTAGTTACACCTTCAACCATGTTTGCAAATAATGTTCTTGTTAAACCATGTAATGACTTCATTTTCTTTAAATCATTTGGTCGTGTAACGACAACTTGGTTTTCTTCTTTAGTGATTGTCATTTCCTTTGGTAATTGTTGCTCTAATGCTCCTTTTGCTCCCTTAACAGTAACATAGTTACTATCGCTGATTGTTACGTCAACACCTGCTGGGATCTGGATAGCTAATCTACCAATACGTGACATAATTGCACCTCCTCGGATTAAATACCTTTGCGGCTTTGCCGCAAAGCTTCATCCATTATTATTCTATTTTAAATGATTATAACCTTATAATGTAAGGATACGTTGATCTATAACTTCACTTAATATTTACTCAGTACTCTCGGACTTTGCAAATAAAGATTCACTAATATATAAGCCGTCCCTTACCAGATAAATGCGATAACTTCGCCACCAACATTTTGCTTTCTAGCTTCTTTGTCAGTGATGATACCTTTGTTTGTAGAAATGATAGCTGTTCCAAGTCCACCAAGAACTTTTGGTAACTCATCACTTCCAGCATAAACACGAAGTCCAGGTTTAGAAATTTTCTTAATACCTGAAATAACCTTCTCATTTTTAGTTTTACCATATTTCATTTCAACACGGATTGTTTTAATTAACCCGTCTTCAATTTTTTTATATCCTTTAATGTAGCCTTCGCTTACTAAAATGTCAGCAACTGCTTGCTTCATTTTTGAAGCAGGTACGTCTACAAAATCATGCTTAGCAGTATTTCCGTTACGGATTCTTGTTAACATATCTGCAATTGGATCACTCATTGTCATAATTTGTGGCCTCCTTCCTATTACTTAGTTCTACCAACTAGCTTTTCTAACACCAGGGATTTGTCCTTTGTATGCTAATTCACGGAAACAAATTCTACAGATACCGTATTTTCTTAAATATCCGTGAGGTCTTCCACATATTCTACAACGATTATAAGCTCTTGATGAAAACTTAGGCTTACGTTGTTGTTTTACTTTCATAGATGTTTTAGCCATTTAATCAATTCCCTCCTTATTATTTTTTAAAAGGCATCCCGAACAAACTTAATAATTCGCGGGCTTCTTCATCTGTATTAGCCGTTGTTACAAAGATGATATCCATACCTCTTACCTTGTCTACTTTATCGTATTCAATCTCAGGGAAGATTAATTGCTCTTTGATACCTAAAGCATAGTTACCTCTACCATCAAAAGCATTAGGATTAACTCCTCTAAAGTCTCTTACACGAGGTAAAGCTAAGTTAATAAGACGATCTGCGAAATCGTACATTCTGCTCCCTCTAAGGGTAACTTTACATCCGATTGACATACCTTCTCTTAATTTAAATGCAGCAACTGATTTCTTAGCTTTTGTAATGATTGGCTTTTGACCAGAAATGATTGTTAAATCACTTACTGCTGCGTCAAGAACCTTTTGATTTTCTTTTGCTTCACCAACACCCATGTTGATGACAATTTTCTCAATCTTAGGCACAGCCATTTTATTTTTATAGTTAAATTTTTTCATCATAGCGTCTACAATTTCGTTGTTGTAAACTTCTTTAATTCTACTCACTAAGGTACCTCCTCTCTACGATTAATCGATAACTTCACCTGTTGACTTAGCCACTCTATAACGAACACTCTTCGTACGGCCATCTCTCTCTTCTTGTACTACCTTAACACCTAAACGCGTTGGTTTGCCTTTGTGTACATACATAACTTTTGCTGCATTAAGTGCTGCCTCTTGATGTATAATACCACCTTGCTGGTTAGCCGCGCTTGGCTTAGCATGCTTCGTTACCATGTTTACACCTTCAACAAGTACTTTAGCATTTTTTCTATCTACAGATAAAATTTTTCCTTCTTTACCTTTGTCTTTTCCAGAAATTACTTTTACAGTATCGCCAGTTTTAAGTTTCATCTTCACTTATTACACCTCCCTATAACACTTCTGGTGCTAATGATAAGATTTTCATGTATTTCTTTTCTCTTAGCTCTCTTGCAACAGGTCCAAAAATACGTGTTCCTTTTGGTGTTTTATCCTCTTTGATGATAACTGCTGCGTTCTGATCGAATTTGATATATGATCCGTCCTTACGACGTGCACCCTTTTTTGTTCTTACAACAACGGCTCTAACAACTTCACCTTTTTTTACAACGCCACCTGGTGTTGCGTCTTTAACAGTAGCAACAATAACATCGCCGATGTTTGCATATCTTCTAGTTGATCCGCCTAATACACGAATACAAAGGATCTCCTTCGCTCCTGTATTGTCAGCAACTCTAAGTCTAGATTCTTGTTGGATCACTGTACCCAACCTCCTTTCAGAAATATAAACTTATTTAGCTTTTTCTAATATTTCCACTAATCGCCATCTTTTATCTTTAGATAATGGTTTCGTCTCCATTACACTTACTCTATCACCAGCGCCACACTCATTTTTTTCATCATGGGCTTTTAACTTATAAGTTCTCTTAATTACTTTACCATATAATGGATGCTTTATGTTGTTCTCTACAGCAACAACGATTGTTTTATCCATTTTGTCACTTACAACTCTACCTACACGAACTTTACGTAGATTTCTATCTGCCACTTGAATTCCTCCTTTCAAGGCTTACTTAGCAACCTTTAACTGTTGCGTTATAATTGTTTGAATTCTAGCTATATTTTTTCTAACCTCATTGATTCTACCTGTATTATCTAATTGGTTAGTCGCATTTTGAAATCTTAGGTTGAATAACTCTTTTTTAGCAGAAACTAAATCTTCATTAAGTTCTACACTCGATTTATTTCGTAAATCTTCAAGATATTTAGTTGACTTCACAATTATCACCGCCTTCTAAATCAGCTCGAGAAACTATTTTACACTTACAAGGTAGTTTGTGTACCGCAAGTCTTAATGCTTCTCTTGCTACGTCTTCTTCTATCCCAGCAATTTCAAACATAACACGACCTGGCTTCACAACAGCTACCCAATACTCAGGTGAACCTTTACCAGAACCCATTCGTGTCTCAGCAGGCTTTGCTGTAACAGGCTTATCTGGGAATATTTTAATCCATACTTTACCACCACGTTTGATATGACGAGTCATAGCAACACGGGCAGACTCTATTTGATTTGATTTAATCCAACATGGCTCCATAGCAACAATACCATATTCACCATAGTTTATTTTATTACCTCTAAGCGCTTTTCCACGCATATTGCCACGGAATTGCTTACGACGCTTAACTCTTTTTGGAATTAGCATTATCTACCTCTCCCTTCTCTCTTATTACCTTGTGTAGGAAGAACCTCACCATTATAGATAAATATCTTAACACCAATTTTACCGTAAACAGTATTGGCTTCAGCGAATCCATAATCTATGTCAGCACGAAGTGTTTGTAGAGGAATTGTACCCTCATTGTAAGATTCTGTACGTGCCATCTCTGCTCCACCTAAACGTCCGGCACAAATAGCTTTGATACCTTTCGCTCCAGCTTTCATTGTTCTTCCCATTGATTGCTTCATAGCTCTACGGAAAGATACACGATTCTCAAGTTGTTGAGCAACATTCTCAGCTACGAGTTGAGCATTTTTCTCAGGTCTCTTAACTTCAACGATATTCACAATCACCTTGTTAGTTGTCATTTTTTGAAGTTCTTTTCTTAACTTCTCGATGGAAGATCCACCTTTACCAATAACGATACCAGGTTTAGCTGTATCAATATTAATTTTAATTCTCTCTGATGCTCTTTCGATTTCGATTCTAGATATACCAGCTGAGTATAATCTCTTTTTAATATATGTTCTTAATGTATTGTCTTCTATTAAAAGATCAGCAAAGTCCTTTTCTGCGTACCACTTTGCATCCCAGTCTTTAATAATTCCGACTCTTAATCCATGTGGATTGACTTTTTGTCCCATTCTTTCCCTCCTATCTTTCGTTAAGAACGATCGTGATATGACTAGATTTCTTTTCAATTCGGTAAGCTCTACCTTGCGCACGTGGTCTAATTCTCTTCATCGTTGGACCTTTGTTTGCAAAAGCTTCCTGAATATATAAGTTCGCTGGATCTAATCCATTATTGTTTTCAGCGTTTGCGATAGCTGATAATAATACTTTTTCTATAATTCTAGCACCATTTCTTGGTGTGTATTTTAAGATACCAACAGCAGATCCTACGTCTTTACCTTTGATTGTATCAAGCACGATCTTAGCTTTTGTTGTAGACACTCTAGCATAGGATACCTTTGCCTTTGGCCTTGTATCTTTGTTAGCATTTCTTTCTCGTTTTATCTGACTTCTATGCCCTTTAGCCATTATACACAGCCTCCTTCCATACTACATTAACGTACTCTTGATTTCTTTTCGTCTTTTCCGTGTCCTCTATAAGTTCTAGTTAATACGAATTCGCCTAATTTATGACCAATCATATCTTCGCTTATATATACAGGTACATGTCTTCTTCCATCATGAACGGCAATCGTATGTCCTAACATTTCTGGGAAGATTGTTGAACGTCTTGACCATGTTTTAATTACTTGTTTATCGTCGCTTTCGTTTAATGCTCTTACTTTTTTTAGTAAGTGATTATCAGCGAAAGGTCCTTTTTTAAGTGAACGAGCCATTTACTCAAACCTCCTTTGATTGAATATCTAAGAGAATAATTAAGTGTTTTAAACCCCTTAATTATTTTTTGCCTCCACGTTTTCTTACGATATATTTATCAGAATGCTTATTTTTCTTTCTTGTTTTGTAGCCAAGTGCTGGTTTACCCCAAGGTGTCATTGGACTTGGACGTCCGATAGGAGCTCTACCTTCACCACCACCATGTGGATGGTCATTAGGGTTCATAACAGAACCACGAACTGTAGGACGAATACCCATATGACGCTTACGACCTGCTTTACCAATGGTGATAAGCTCATGATCGATGTTTCCTACTTGACCGATAGTTGCTTTACAAAGGATAGGTACCATACGCATTTCACCTGATGGTAATCTAAGTGTTGCAAATTTTCCTTCCTTCGCCATAAGCTGTGCTACATTACCTGCTGAACGGACTAACTGTCCACCCTTACCAGGCTTCATTTCGATATTGTGAATACTTGAACCCACTGGGATGTCTTTTAACTCAAGAGCATTACCTACACGAATCTCTGCTTCTGATCCGCTCATAATCTTATGTCCAACTTTTAATCCGTTTGGAGAAAGAATATATCTCTTTTCGCCATCAGCATATTGTAATAACGCGATATTAGCTGAACGGTTTGGATCGTACTCAATAGCAACTACTTTCGCTGGAATACCATCTTTATTTCTCTTGAAATCAATAATTCTATATTTTATCTTAGAACCGCCACCACGGTGTCTTACTGTAATTTTACCTTCGTTGTTACGTCCAGAATGTTTTTTAAGACTTACTACTAATGACTTCTCTGGAGATTTTTTAGTGATCTCCTCAAAAGTAGAACCTGTCATATGTCTTCTGGAAGGTGTATAAGGGTTATATTTTTTAATACCCATATTCGTCGACACTCCTTTCAAAAGTATATCCACACACGCTACCGTGTGTATCAATTTAACCACAAGTTTGTGGTTGCCGTAAACTTCTAAATAAACTAATTACATACCTTCAAAGAAATCAATATCCTTACTACCTTCTGTAAGTTTAACAATTGCTTTCTTAGTCTTAGCAGTTTTACCGAAAGTCGTACCTCTTCTTTTTGTTTTAGCATGATTGTTCATCGTATTAACTTTCGCTACTTTTGTTCCATCGAACATTTTTTCAACTGCTTCTAAAATTTGAATTTTAGTTGCTTCTGGATGCACTAAAAAAGTGTACTTTCCTTCAGACATTGCTTCCATACTTTTCTCAGTTACAACTGGTTGTAATATGACGTCATAATATTTTAAATCAGCCATTATGCATACACCTCCTGCATTGTAGCAACTGCATCTTTTGTTACAATGAATGTATCGTACTTAAGAATATCATATACATTGATTGTTGCAGTAGACGCTGTCTTAATGCCACTAATGTTTCGTGCTGATAAGACAACGTTTTGATCGTTATCTGCAAGTACAACTAATGCTTTTCTTACATTTAAGTTATCCAGTACAGCACTCATTTTCTTAGTTTTTATTTCACCGAACTTTAGTTCATCAAGTACGATAAACTTATTATCGATAACTCTTGTTGTTAAAGCAGATTGAAGAGCTGCTCTCTTCTCTTTTTTATTTAATTTGAACGAATAATCTCTTGGCTTTGGAGCAAATACAACGCCACCACCTGTCCAATGTGGTGCACGGATAGATCCTTGTCTAGCTCTACCTGTTCCTTTTTGTCTCCAAGGCTTAGCACCGCCACCTCTGACTTCTGAACGAGTCTTCGCACTTTGTGTTCCTTGACGTTTGTTAGCAAGCTGTCCGATCACTGACATATGCAATAAGTGTTCATTAACTTCTACACCGAATATGCTGTCATTAAGTTCCATATCTCCAACTTGTTTACCTTCCATGTTATACACAGAAACTTTGGCCATGTTCGTTCCTCCTTCCTACCGTTTTAGGCTAAGCTTTTACGCTATTTACTACTGTTACAATTGTTTTCTTAGGTCCTGGTACAGCACCCTTGATTAACAATAAGTTATTTTCAACATCAACTTTTACCACTTCTAAGTTTTGAACAGTCACGTTAACTGCACCCATATGTCCTGGAAGCTTTTTACCTTTGAATACTTTACCTGGATAAGAAGCTGCTCCCATTGAACCAGATACACGATGTGACTTAGATCCGTGACCCATAGGTCCTCTTGATTGATTATGTCTCTTAATAGATCCTTGGAAACCTTTTCCTTTAGATACGCCAGAAACATCTACTTTATCACCAGATTCAAATACGTCAGCTTTGATTTCGTTTCCTACTTCAAATTCTTCCGCATTGTCAAGTCTAAATTCTTTGATATGCTTCTTGAACTCTACGCCCGCTTTATCAAAGTGACCTTTCATTGGCTTGTTTGTATGTTTTTCTTTTCTTTCACCAAATCCAACCTGTACAGCTGAGTACCCGTCGTTTTCTACTGTCTTAACTTGAGTAACGGTACATGGACCGGCTTGTAATACTGTTACTGGTATTAACATACCATCTTCAGCGAAGATTTGAGTCATACCAACTTTTTTAGCTACTATAGCTTTTTGCATTCGTTGCACCTCCTAATAATCTACAGCGGATTACACTTTCGTGTAATCATCCTAGATGGTTTATAAGTTTATATATAAACCTCTAAGGGATTTTGCTTTGTAATCTTTTTCCGAGATTTTTATAATACGGTTAACGTAGTTATAAATTCTCCTTATTACTTTACATCAACTTTGATGTCTACCCCTGCAGGTAATTCAAGTCGCATTAAAGCGTCTACTGTTTTAGCAGTTGGCATAAGAATGTCAATTAATCTCTTGTGAGTTCTTTGCTCGAATTGCTCTCTAGAGTCTTTGTACTTGTGAACAGCTCTAAGAATTGTTACGATTTCCTTCTTGGTAGGTAGTGGAATTGGTCCACTTACTTTTGCACCTGTTTTCTTAGCTGTTTCAATAATCCTCTTTGAAGATTGATCGATTAATTGATGATCATATGCTTTTAAGCTAATTCTCATTTTTTGACTTGCCATAAAAAAAGTCGCCTCCTTTTCGTACATTTGTACGACAAGTGGTGACTGTACATCGCTCCGTGTGTATCCGATTTAATCAACACACGCATTACGCCTTTCAGCATAATGATCTATTTGTACAGTGACTTGTCGCCAGTTTCATGAACATGACATTCGCTCTGTATGAATAACCCGCTTACGCGGCAACCTCACACTTCAACGCTATCTTTGTCACAGCATTTAATAGTATACACTATGAACCTACATTATGCAAGGGTTTTTCTAATTTTTTTTATGTTTTTTTGAGTTCTTTTCCTAACTTATACAACTTGTCCACACAAGTGTAAAAATATGGGATATAATTTGCTCTATACTGGTAAATTATGTGGATATTCGAGACTTATTATTCATTGTTAGTGTCTATTAAAGTGGGTTGAGTAATAGAAATATGTGAAATTTAAATTGAAGGGATAGGTTTGTGTCTTGTTTAGTATTGTTTAGGTCTTATTATGGGAGACAGGGTTCTTCATATATAATATGTAATGAGTATAATTGTTTATAATTACATCTGTTCAGTGGAATATGTATATGTTTTTTTTAATTATTGCTTAATTGCTAGGGGTTTGTGGCTAGTAATGGGGTCATATGATTAGGAGAGATTAATATAACTTTAAAAATGTAGGGGTGTTATGGCTAGTACGAGGGGTATATGATGGGTTTAACTTGCCTTTCCTTGAGGACCAGACGGTCTGCGTTAAACCCATCATATACCCCTTTTCTATTATTAACGTTTTATTTAGTTTTTCTAAGTGCATTTTTGAAGGCATTTACTTTTTTGAAAATGATTTGATTTATTATTTTTATAGTTCGTATACACTTATCCTCAATTTTACATAAATATGGAGTCTTTTGCACTCTCTAGCCCATAGCAAAGGGTATATAGTAGATTAAGCGCAGACCGTCTGCACCTCAAGGAAAGGCAAGCTAAATCTACTATATACCCTTGCTACTAGCCCCAGTCTCCCCATATATCCCCCAAGCATCTTTAAAACATCTTCTCCCCCTCTAAATAATGACTTCCCCACAACTCAAAAAATGCAAACAAAAGCAGTGCTATAAATAGCACTGCTTCTATATAATCATAAATAATATGAAATTACTCGATGATTTCAGCTACTGATCCAGCACCTACAGTTCTTCCACCCTCACGGATTGAGAACTTGATACCTTTTTCCATAGCGATTGGAGCGATTAGTTCGATATTCATAATTACGTTATCGCCAGGCATACACATTTCAACGCCTTCTTCAAGGTTGATTACGCCAGTGATATCTGTAGTTCTGAAGTAGAACTGTGGTCTATAGTTTGAGAAGAAAGGAGTATGACGTCCACCCTCTTCTTTTTTAAGAACGTATACTTGTGCTTTGAATTTTGTATGTGGTGTAATTGAACCAGGCTTAGCTAATACTTGACCTCTTTCAATTTCATCTCTTTGAACACCACGAAGTAATGCACCGATGTTATCACCAGCTTGAGCTTCGTCTAATAGTTTACGGAACATTTCTACTCCTGTACAAACTACTTTTCTAGCTTCTTCTTTGATACCAACGATTTCGATTTCATCTGATACGTGAAGTACTCCACGATCAACTCTACCAGTTGCAACAGTACCACGACCAGTAATTGAGAATACGTCCTCTACAGGCATAAGGAATGGTTTATCTACTTCTCTTTCTGGAGATGGAACGTAAGCATCAACTTGTTCCATTAATTCTAAGAGTTTATCTCCCCACTCGCTTGTTGGATCTTCTAATGCTTTAAGAGCTGATCCCATAACGATTGGAATGTCATCACCAGGGAAATCGTACTCTGATAATAATTCTCTAATTTCCATTTCTACTAATTCTAATAATTCTTCATCATCAACCATGTCACATTTGTTCATGAATACTACGATGTACTCAACACCAACTTGACCTGATAATAAGATATGCTCACGTGTTTGAGGCATTGGACCATCAGCAGCAGATACTACTAAGATTGCACCGTCCATCTGTGCAGCACCAGTGATCATGTTTTTAACGTAGTCAGCATGTCCTGGACAGTCTACGTGTGCGTAGTGTCTTTTCTCAGTTTCATACTCAACGTGTGCAGTAGAGATAGTGATTCCACGCTCTCTCTCTTCTGGAGCCTTGTCAATATTATCGAAAGCAACTGATTCTCCAGTTCCTAATCTCTCGTGTAAAGTCTTAGTAATTGCAGCAGTTAAAGTTGTTTTACCATGGTCTACGTGACCGATAGTACCAATATTAACGTGTGGTTTGGTTCTTTCATATTTAGCTTTAGCCATTTTAAAATCTTCCTCCTTTTATAAATGGGGCAAATCCCCAGTTATCCATTCAGTTTCTGAATTGACCTATTTTAAATTATATTTTATTGGTTACAATTTTGCAAGTCATTTATGATGAATTAACATTACAAAATTGTTATTAAACCATTTTTTAGTGTTTATATGCTATATTTCAACATAAAATCAACTTATTTAACTTCTTTACCAGCAATAATCTTCTCTTGAATAGACTTTGGTAATGCTTCAAAGTGATCAAATTGCATCACGAATGTTCCTCTACCTTGTGATTTAGAACGTAAGTCTGTTGCATAACCAAACATTTCTGATAATGGCACGTAAGAGTGAATTTGTTGAACACCATTTCTTGGCTCCATACCTTCAATACGTCCTCTACGAGAGTTAATATCACCGATTACATCACCCATGTAGTCTTCTGGTACGGATACGTCTACTTTCATGATTGGCTCACAAAGTACCGCGCCACCCTTCTTCATAGCTTCCTTAAATGCCATTGAACCAGCAATTTTGAAAGCCATTTCTGATGAATCGACATCATGGTAGGATCCGTCATAACAAACAGCCTTAATACCAAGAACAGGGTAACCAGCTAAACTACCACTAGCCATTGATTCTTGAATACCATTATCTACTGCAGGAACATATTCTCTAGGAATAGATCCACCAACAGTTCCATTAACAAATTCGTAAATTTCTTCACTGTTTACATCCATAGGTGAGAATCTTACTTTACAATGTCCGTATTGTCCACGTCCACCAGACTGACGTACAAACTTACCTTCTACTTCAACTTCCTTCGTAATAGTCTCTTTGTAAGCAACCTGAGGTTGACCTACGTTAGCTTCTACTTTGAATTCACGAAGAAGACGGTCTACAATAATCTCAAGGTGAAGCTCACCCATTCCAGAGATAATTGTTTGTCCTGTATCATGATCCGTACTTGTTCTAAATGTTGGATCCTCTTCTGCTAACTTAGCAAGAGCGATACCCATTTTTTCTTGACCAGCTTTTGTCTTAGGCTCTATAGCTACGTGAATAACTGGCTCAGGGAAAATCATAGATTCAAGTATAATTGGATGTTTATCATCACATAATGTATCACCTGTTGAAGTCATTTTCAACCCTATTGCAGCTGCAATATCACCTGAGTATACTTTGGAAATTTCTTCTCTCTTATTAGCATGCATTTGAAGAATACGTCCCAGACGTTCTTTCTTGTTCTTTGTAGAGTTAAATACATAAGAACCAGCGTTAGTCGTTCCTGAGTATACTCTAAAGAAAGCAAGCTTTCCTACGAATGGGTCTGTCATAATTTTGAATGCTAATGCTGAGAAAGGTTCTTCGTCAGAAGATGGTCTATCCTCTTCTTCTTCCGTATCAGGGTTAATACCAGTAATCGCTGGTACATCCACTGGAGCTGGCATATATTCAACAACGGCATCCAATAATTTCTGAGCACCTTTGTTTCTATAAGCTGTTCCACATAAAACAGGAATGATTTCAACGTTAATTACTGCTTTTCTTAGGGCTTGCTTTAATTCTTTCTCAGTAAGCTCTTCCCCTTCAAGGTATTTCTCCATTAATTCTTCATTTGTTTCTGCAATAGCCTCAACCATTGCTTCGCGATATTCATCAGCTTGATCTGCTAATTCAGCAGGAATCTCTTCCTCAGAAATATCTTGGCCTAAATCATCTTTATAGATGAAGGCTTTCATTTTCATAAGGTCTACTAGACCAATGAAATCATCTTCAGCACCGATTGGTAACTGAATTGGTACTGCGTTAGCACCAAGTCTATCTCGCATCATGTCAACTGCATTATAAAAATCTGCACCCATGATATCCATTTTATTAACGAATGCCATACGAGGTACATGATATTTATCAGCTTGACGCCAAACTGTCTCTGATTGTGGCTCTACTCCGCCTTTTGCACAGAAAACACCAACAGCACTATCAAGTACACGTAATGAACGCTCAACTTCTACAGTAAAGTCAACGTGCCCCGGTGTATCAATAATATTGATACGGTTATCCTGCCATTGACATGTTGTTGCTGCAGATGTGATTGTAATTCCACGCTCTTGCTCTTGCTCCATCCAGTCCATTTGAGCAGCACCTTCATGAGTTTCCCCAATCTTGTGTGTTCTACCTGTATAGAATAAGATACGCTCTGTTAATGTCGTCTTACCTGCGTCGATATGAGCCATAATCCCAATATTTCTAGTTCTTTCTAGTGGGAACTCTCTTCCAGCCAAAGTTATTCCTCCTTTGGTAATCAACTGTTTCTTTGCTACGATATATGCGTTATTATGCGGAAACTGACGTTTCCGCATATGTCTGCAAACTATTATTACAACACACTATTATATGCATTATTATAACCATGTGCGACAATGTCATACATATAAAAGATTCCTCTTTTATTGTAGGTCTATCATCTATAATGTAATTAGAATCTGTAATGTGCGAAAGCTCTGTTTGCTTCAGCCATTTTATGTGTGTCTTCTCTCTTCTTAACAGATGCTCCAGTATTGTTTGCTGCATCCATTATTTCTGATGCTAAACGATCTACCATTGTTCTCTCTCCACGCTTACGTGTGTAAAGTGTTAACCAACGAAGACCTAATGCTTGTCTTCTCTCTGGTCTAACTTCCATAGGTACTTGGTATGTGGATCCACCAACACGTCTAGCTTTTACTTCTAATACAGGCATGATGTTAGTCATAGCCTCTTGAAATACTTCAACAGGGTCTTTACCTGTCTTATCAGCTACTTTTTCGAAAGCTCCGTATACAATCTGTTGTGCAACACCTTTTTTACCATCTAACATAATGTTATTGATAAGTTTAGTAATCGTTTTATCATTGTATATTGGATCTGCTAATACTTCTCTTTTTTGTATATGTCCTTTACGTGGCACGGCTCTTCCCTCCTTAATATGCATTAAATCTTCGGTACTCACGAATCAATGATTCGTGTACGTGCTTAGGGTTATAGTAATATCTATCTAATCCTGCAACCTACAGGTAGTATTCCTCTTTACCTAGCACTAATTAGTAAATCGCTGTAAAGCTAATTGATGCATTTACTAATCTTCATTTGTTAATTACTTCTTAGGACGCTTAGCTCCGTACTTAGAACGGGATTGTCTACGATCAGCTACACCAGCTGTATCAAGCGTACCTCTAACGATGTGATAACGTGTACCAGGTAAGTCTTTTACCCTTCCACCTCTTAGTAACACAACGCTATGCTCTTGTAGGTTATGTCCTTCACCAGGAATATAACCTGTTACTTCGATACCATTTGTTAAACGTACTCTGGCAATCTTACGAAGCGCTGAGTTAGGTTTCTTAGGTGTTGCTGTTTTTACTGCAGTACAAACACCTCTTTTTTGTGGTGAAGATACATTCGTAACTTTCTTGTGTAATGAGTTGTAACCTTTTTGTAGAGCAGGTGCTGTAGATTTCTTAGCACTTACTGATCTACCTTTTCTTACTAACTGATTAATAGTAGGCATCTATTTCACCTCCTGCAATTTTTTAAGACGCCAAAAACATCTTATTTAATTAGTGCTGCGGTTGCCGTTTTAACTTCTACGTCACAAACTGAACCTAATTCATCCATCGTTTCAACATAAACGATTGGAAGGTTTTGACCCTTGGCTAAATCAAGAACACGTACTGTAACTTTGTTTTGAGCATCTTTTGCTACATAAAGTACAGATGCTTGTTCTCTTTCTAAAGCTCTAAGAGTCTGTTTTGTCCCAATAACCTTGGAACCCTGCTTTAATCTGTGCAATTTAGTTCATCCCTTTCGGTCACTAACAACATTATTACAATGCACACTGATGCATTTTATCACTATTTACCCTGAAAGTCAAGGTTTTTGTAAAAAAAGTTAGAAAACCTAAAAAAGAAGAACCTTACGGTC
>JMSU01000143.1_pt1 | contig 32514 bp, 30 predicted proteins | sample 179011 | NCBI WGS metagenome assembly JMSU01 (sample SAMN02769580, study PRJNA246767) | bioreactor metagenome | isolation source: Culture-1 Bioreactor ArsB derived from microbial biomass from the upper 2 cm... | place: Germany: Bremen | collected day 87 after inoculation
ATTATTCTCTATTAACAATCTAGTCGTATCCACAATTTTTGCTTTTGCATTTAGCCATTGTTCAAACTCATCCCTTATCCCATCTACAGTGACTGCCATTTCAGAATCAATAGAATTACTAATCTCTTTTTTCACATTCATAAATCCTATTGCAGAAACACTTAGAATAGACAATATGGTGGAACATAGGAGAATTAATACTATTTTTGTCTTCAGTCTCATTAGCTTCCCTCCAGTGTTGTTTTGATTATAACAAAAAAATCATACAATTAGGCTTGCATAACTTTTTTATCATGGGTCCTTTTTTGTGAAACCTTTTGTACTTGACTCATGTTGTTACTGTTATGATGATAACATAAATGGACTTTAGTATTAGAATAAGTACAATGGTTTTAAGGTGTATTGAAACTTAACAATTATGGATTATTAATAGTAATTATATCATAATTTTATTACAATTTCGTAATAATTTTGTAGGATTTCTGAGTGTTTTGTCGTTTTTTGCTCAAAAAAACACCGAGAATTATATCACGGTGTTTTTATTTCAGTGATCTCCGATTTAGCTCAATTACTTATTGTTAAGCTGTGAAAGTTTCAAACTTAATTTTTTTTATTTCTTAATTTCGATAGGTTTTGATACAGAAAAATCCATATCAATATAATATTGCTTTAATTCCTCTATAGTACTAGCATTTACTTCACATGAATCATGGCCTTGTACTGCAATAATCATCGCATTAATTTCATTTTGTGCATTTACAATTCTCACTTCATTTTCATCATTGAGCATATTGCATACCGCAACTGCATACCATTTCATATTCATTCCTCCATTCAATGCTTTAAAAATAATTCCTTCTAATTTTGTATTCAGTCTAGTGGATTTCACCTGATGATTATGATTTGGATTTATTTCTGACTTTCTTTACAAATATAATTAATAATAGCAGGTAAAAAATCGGCTTATATATTATAAATATCATAAACAGAAACATAAAAGAATATGTAGGTTTTATGTTTAAAACAGAGGCTATTATTAGTAGATAAAAGCAATACCTAGTATATCTTTTTTTAGATTTCAATTTCATTATGATTGTGATGATAGCAAGAATGATTGCAATTGCTATCACATAGCTGTTGTGTTTCAATCTATTATTTGTAACAAAAGTAAGTGATTTTTTTTCTGTAAAAGAAAATAGCCATTCTTTATCGGGAATTTCATTAACTGCTGTTCCATAGGTATAATCATTTTTTTATAGGATAATCATTCATTTAGTCCCTCCGGTAATCTTAATTCCTAAACTAACTTAATAGATATAATAGAATCTGTGAAAATCTATATTTATGGATTTTAACCTAAAGCACATGTCAATTATACCATGATTTTTAAAATCTCAGTTAGAGAAATAGAGACCTCTAGAAAAAGGCTCTTATGAGTTTTCTATTAAAGGTTTCATATTATTTTTTATCCTTTTAAATCTCTATTTCTACAGGGTTTTAATAAAAAACGAAAATGCTACTTAAAATTTAAACTATTTCAACTTTAGCAGCATATAAAACTAACCCAGGGACAAATATTGTACTTTACCCAATTCGTCTTTGTAGGTTACAGTAAATGTATATGTTAATAAATTTGCATTTAGCGTAGTTTCATAGTTGTCCTTTTTCCAGCACAATGATAATTCATGATTATTTTCAGTCTTATTTACACTAAGTACACCATCAAATGCTTCATACGTATTTCTAAACTTCATCAGAGCAAAAAGCTTCCTTACCACATCGCGATTTACTTCTTCTTTAACTTCTTCAATGGTATAATTGTGTCTGTTTATATCACGACCGTTCTTAGTCTTTTCAATTAATTCTATGTCGTTTTTTCCTGCAAGTAGTCCTACATAATAGATTTGTGGAATACCCGGAGCAAAAAACTGAATTGCTCGAGCTAAGACATAAACATTATCACGATCACCGAGAGCTGAATAATAAGTACAGTTTAACTGATAAATATCTAAGTTATTATACTTTGTAGTATTATAAATCTTTTTAACATTTGCTCCTTGTGAGAAAAGTGCTTCCTTTGTGAAATCAATCTCTTCACCACTCATCAAATCTTTTACATCAACAACACCGATACCATCGTGAGTGTCAAGTGTTGTATATTGCTTTCTAGGTGCAATCCTTAACCAGTGATTTAGTCGATGATTTTCCCCCGAATATATTGCATGTAATACTAACATCGGTAATGCAAAATCATAAACATAGTAATCATGATCAGCAATTTTTTGCTGTATCGTATAATGTTCATGAATTTCCGGTAGTATTTCTACATCGTAGGGTGCTACGCATGATTTAACAAACTCAAGGACCTCCCAAGTATCAGGTTCTACAAAGAAACAGTTCGTACCAATTTTCTTTGTAACATATGCAAATGCGTCTGCACGAATGACCTTTGCTCCTCTCTCACACAGGTATTCTAAGTTTTTCTTGATAAACTCCCGTGTCTTTGCCTTAGTAATATCTAAATCGATTTGATCCTCATCAAAGGTACACCAAACCTTATCTTTAGAACCATCCTTAAAGGTTGCATCTACATAAGGAGCTTTTGGTTTACGCTTATATATTAACTCCACTTGCTCCTTAGATGGTTCACCGACCTCCCAGAAATCTGAGTACTTTATAAATAAATCATAGTACTCTGACCTCTCTTTGTTTAGAATAAAATCTTTGAAGTATTCACTCGATTTTGATATGTGATTGATCATGAAATCAAACATTAATTCATAATTCCTGCTAAGCTTTTTTATATCTTCCCAAGTCCCATAGGCTTCATCAACTTGCTGGTAAGTCATAGGGGCGAAACCTCTATCGCCGCTAGAAGGATAAAAAGGCAAAATGTGAATACCACCTATGACATCTTTAAAATACTTCTCTAAAGCTACTGATAGCTCTTTTATATCCTTACCCAAGGAGTTTGGATAAGTAATTAACATTATCTTATTAAGCATCGTTCTTCTGAGTCCTCTCTTTCATGGTTGTAATGAGCGTTTCAACTTCCCTGTAAGTTGGTAACGCTTCAATTGCCCCATGCAGCGTGCATGTTTTAGCACCTACTGCTGCTGCAAATGTCAAAATTTCTAATGCAGAATCTTGATTATCTAAATAGGTTGTTGGATTTTCAATATCACTAAGCTTATAGAGCAAACCTCCAACAAGGGCATCACCTGCACCGGTTGAGTCGATTGATTTGATCTTCGGGGTAGGAACCTCTATTCGAAACATATTTGTACTAAATAGTGCTCCCTTTGGTCCTAAAGTTACAATGATTCTCTTGGCTCCTAATTCATGTAGTCCATTAATTCCTTCGCTAATAACTTCTGCATTCGTTAGGAGTTGCAATTCCTCTTCACTGACCTTAATAACATCGCATAGAGGTAAACATTTATGAATTTTAGCAATAAATGCTTCAGTGTTGTCTCCAATTAAAGACTCTCTAAAGTTTGGATCAAAACTAATAAATTTTTCTTTTTCATATGCTTCATTAATCATTCTTAGGTAACTTACTTCAATATCTCCACCCATAAATCCAGTAGCAGAACCGAAGTGCACAATGTTAGCCTTTTCTAAATACTCACATTCATTGTTACCATATACAAAATCTTCATCGGCGCCTCGTACAAAACTAAAACCTCGCTCACCATCACTAGTTAATGAAACAAATGCCATAGTTGTCTTATGGACACTGCTCTTTTGAATTAAAGTTGTATCTACGCCCTCTGCCTTTAAAGTCTGCTCTAGGTAAACTCCAAAAGCATCATCACCGACACACCCTGCAAATGCTGCACCTTTACCAAGCTTAGCAATACATGCGGCTACGTTTGCAGGTGCTCCTCCTGCCTTTTTTAAAAATGTGTTTCCTGATGAAAGTGAAGCGTCAGGGTCTGAGCATATAAAATCAATGAGTAATTCACCGGGACACAAACATAAAGATTTCATTACTTAATTGCTCCTTCCATGGCACCTTTGATAATGTGTTTCTGAGCGAAAAAGTAGAATATTACTATTGGCAATATTGCTAACACAAGACCAGCCATTGCAAGGGTCCAGTCTGCCTGATATGTTCCAAAGAAGTACTTTGTTGATAATGGAATCGTTCTTAAGCCCTTCTTTTGTAAAACTAATGAAGGTAGTAAGAAGTCGTTCCAAATCCACATACCATTCAAAATAGCAACCGTTAGGGTGATAGGCTTTAGCAGTGGAAATACAATATACCAAAAAGACTGAAACTTGTTACAACCATCAATCATTGCTGCTTCCTCCAATTCCCTTGGAACACTCTTGATAAATCCATGAAATAGGAAAACTGATAAACTGGCTCCAAAGCCCATATACATAAAAATTATTCCTGCATATGTGTTGATTAAGTTTAAATGATTTTTCCCAAATAAATCAACAAGGGGCAGCATAACTGATTGGAAAGGTATGAGCATCGCCGCAACAAAACTATAGAATATAAATTTGCTAGTCTTATTATTTTTACGAACTAACATCCATGCAGCCATTGATGAAAAGACAATAATAAGAACAATAGAGGTTACTGTAATAATAAGTGAATTCTTGAAGGCTGATGCAAAATTCATTTTGTCAATTGCCTTTGCATAGTTTTCTAATGTTGCTGCCTCTGGCAAAGAAAGTGTTGCTAATAAGAACTCTTTCTTTGTCTTAAAGCTATTTACTAAAATAATGTAAAATGGTGATAAAAAAAGTACACCCAATATTACTCCGAAAACTTCCAGCAATCTTAGCTTTAATTTTTCTCTCACCATTACATCTCCACCTCTCTTTTTTTGTTGAAGTATACTTGTATAAGTGACACAATTCCGATTATGAAGAATAAAATAACGGCTTGTGCCTGCCCTTCACCAAAGTTGGATTCAGTAAAAGCTTTATTATATATTTCCAGGGTCAACAGTTCCGATAGTCGACTTGGATCGCCTTTTGTAAGGGCCAAATTAACATCGAACATCTTAAAGGAATTTGACATTGTTAGAAACATACTTACTGTAAATGCTGGTGCAACTAATGGAAAAGTAATGTGTCTAGTCTTTTGAAAAACATTGGCACCATCAATTTCTGCTGCCTCTAAAAGGGACTTAGGTATACCTTGCAATGCAGCTACATAGATCACCATAATATACCCACCCATTTGCCAAGTAGCAACAATAGCCATTGCCCAAATGGCTTGGTTCGCATCACTTAACCAGGGGAGTCCAAATATTCCGAGTCCAGTAGCTGTATACAATGCTACAAATGCTTTTATGAAAACAAAACGCCATACATACCCAAGAATAAGACCACCTATAAGATTTGGCATAAAGAATACAGTTCTAAGTAGGTTAGCACTACGCATCCTTTGTACAACCAATAGGGCTAACCCAAATCCAACAATATTAATTAGTAAAACACAAATCGCCGTATACATAATCGTTGCCTTAAATGATACGGCAAATTGTTGATCATTAAATGCTTTAATATAATTACTTGCTCCTACAAAGTCAATTGTTCTACCGGGTATTGCACTCCAGTTCGTGAATGAATAATATACTCCAATTAGAAATGGTACTATAACAACCATAATAAATGCAAAATAAATTGGTCCTACAAAGCCTAAAAATAAAAGTTTCTCTTTCGATTTTGCCAAGGGATTACCAAGCTTTTTAGCCATAAATATCATACTCCTTTGATAAGGTGAGGGTGTATCAGAATGGTTAATTTCTACTTCATTTGAAATTTCATTCACTCTGAAACACCCTAGGGGCTGAACTCATGAAATATTTTTACGAAACAGCCTCATTATAAAATTCCTAGTTAGTTTTTTCATCCCACTTTTCGTCTAAGAAATTTAGTACTTCATTCCATGTCTTATTCTCTGAAACATAGTCTTGAAAAGCTTGTTTAGCATCGTTCTCATTCATTCCACTTGGGAAAGCATGCCATACCCAAGGAATTGTCTTACCATTTGATGCGTAACTAATAATTGACTTAGCCAAAGGGTCAGCATTTTCAACATTTACATTTGTAAATGCTGGAATATACTTTGCATCTTCTACCATGAACTTTTGACCACGCTCACTCGTTGCAGTATAATCTAAAAACAGTTTAGCCGCCTCTACTACTTTTTGATCTAATTTTTTGTTTACTACCCAATAGTTTGGTACACCAACAGGGATTGAGTCATTTCCCCAACCTGTTTCATCGCTGATTGCAATTGGTAAAAAAGCAATGTCTAAATTTTCATCAATTTCATTTAGTTGATTAATTGTCCAGTTACCTTGTTGAATAAATGCAGTTTTACCAGATGCAAAATCAGAATATTGCTTTTCATAATCGATTGAAGCTACGTCTTGATATGAGTACTTAATAAACGTATCTACTAAATCTTTAAATGCTATCATTTGATCGTTGTCTACAAGATTTGCTTTATCATTATCTAAGTCTTGAATAAATTGCATTGGATCTTCTTGCATTGCAAATGGAACATTGAAAGTATGATAAGCAGCTACCCACCAAGCAGTACCACCAACAGACCATCCCAATGTAGCTTCAAGTCCTAACTCATCTTTTTTACTATCTACTGTTTCAAAGATTGCTTTCAACTCTGATAATGTATCAACTTCTTTAATCATCTCATCGATAACACCAGCTTTATTTAATATTGATCGATTGTACATTACGCCATAGCCTTCAATATTAACTGGTTGACCTAGTACTTTATTATCAACAGTAATGTTTTCAAGCAACCCATCTGCTGTTACCTCAACCCATTTTTCATCGCTCAAATCAGCTAAGAAATCTTTCCATAAGTCACGCTCAGTAGGTCCTGGGACTTGGAAAATTGCCGGTTGATTACCAGAATTCATACGTGTTTTCAAAATTGCTATATAGTCTTCTCCGCCTCCTGAAGTATCTAAGTTAACTGTAATATTTGGATACTCTTTTTGAAAATCCTCTACCAATGCCTCTAATTGATCTACAACCTCAACCTTACCTTGGAAAATGTCTAGTGTAACATTCTCTTGCTCACTTGTAGTACTGCTTTGCCCACAACCTGCTAATGCCCCCATCACTAAAAGTAATACCGTAAAAATTGATACTAATCTTTTCATTATAATTCCTCCCTTTAAATTGGAAACCGGTTTCCCGGTTCTCCTATTTAAAACCTATTAAATAATAGGTTTAAAAACGCTTATTCTGTTGATTCTCTTTTAATTATTTGATGTTTATGAAAGATTTTCATTTCAACATCTTCACCTTTTAAAAGTGATAACACCGCTTTCATCGCTGATTTACCCTTTTGTTCAAAGGGTTGGTGTACCGTTGTTAAGGACGGGATGAATATCTTAGCAATGTCAATATCATCAAATCCTGCTACAGCAATATCCTCTGGAACTCTCTTACCCATGTCAACAATACCTTTTATGGCTCCAATTGCCATTTCGTCATTGGCACAAAACACAGCGGTTATATCGGGGATTCTTTCGAGTAATCTCTTGATTCCATCGTAACCATCTTGAAATTTATAGTGTCCCGACTCCATATATGTATCATTATAATCAATATTATAGGAATCGATTGCACGGTGATACCCTCTTATACGTTGATCTCCAGCATATGGGTCGTCGACTGGACCATGAATCATGGCAATATGTTTGTGGCCTTTTCCAATCAGATATTCTGTAATCTCGAAGGCTGCTTGTTCATTATCAATCAATACTACAGGATATCTACCTGTTTTACTCTCATTTCCTACAACTACAATTGGTTTTTCAAATGAAGACAGGTGTTCATCAATTTTTTCTGAAGTATGAAAGCCATGAAAAATTAGTCCATCCACTTCTTTTTCTTTAAGTATATCCAAATATCTTAATTCTTGTGTTTCATCATATCTTGAATTACAAAGAAGTATGTTGTAATTACATTTATGTGCTTCTTTCTCAACACCATGAATAATTTTAGAAAACACTGGATTAGAGACATCGGGAATGATAACACCAATTAATCTTGTTTCTTGTTTTGACAAACTTCTTGCTAAGGAACTTGGTTGAAAATTTGTCTCTTCTATAACCTTCATCACTCGTTCTTTAATTTCTTTGCTAACAGGCTTCGATTCATTAATCACACGTGAAACGGTTGCCTTAGATACTCCAGCCATCTGTGCAATATCTTTTATCGTATATCTCACTTTATTCACCTCACCACTATCTTAATTATATTAAGAAACCGGTTTCTCGTCAATGCTCTTTTACTTTTTTTATAAAATACTTTATTAATGGTACAGTCCAACAAGTTATTTTGTATCAACAAATGTTATGTTTTATTGCCTCATTGCATCACATAACAGTAAATCTTAAAAGCTTTCTTAATTGCAAAAAAGTCGCTATTTTCATGCGACTTTTTCCTATTTTAGTAGTAACTACATACCGTTAAGATATTATTTTCTATTCCCACTATAAACTGCTGTAGTTAATTCCTTTATGTATATTTCTGATGTAGGTAAACTGCTGTTTTTAGCCAACTGAACAGCTAGCTCAATGTCATATGTTACTCTTTGAAATTGAACAGAAAAATTAGATATTTTTGTACTATCAAGATCTCCCTCTAGTATTGCATATGAGGCCATTGTAATATGATCACATGGATTTCCAACACTACCTACATTAAATAATAGTTTCCCACCGGATAAGGTTTCTATAAATGCACCATGAATATCTCCGTATCCTACTATATCCGATTCACATACTTCTGTATCCAAACTAATGATTTTAGGCACTTCAAACATTTTAAGCTTTTCTTCCTTAGGTCTATTTGGCCATAGCCTTTCAAATACATCATGTGGATATGCATGAAAAAGTCTTACGTATCTTCCGCTCAAATAGAAACCTACAGCTTCTGGTAAGTATTTTAGGTATTCTAATCTTTCTTTGCCAATTTGTTTTCTGTACCATCCAATATTTCCAGATACATCGTTATTTGCTACATATTTATCCCAGTTACCTAATACTATAACATCACATTCCTCTTTACAGATATCTATAGATTCTGCCGAATTAGGCCCCTTACCAACAAGGTCGCCTAAACAGATGATTTTATCACAAGAGCGCTCTTTTATATCCTTTAAAACTGCTTCTAATGCAGGTAAATTTCCGTGAATATCTGAAATAATGGCTACTTTTTCCATTACAGTTCCCCTTTACTTTGCTATAGATAACGAACACTAAAACTTAAGATAAATTTAAAAGAAAATAATGAATGCTTCTACATTTTTTCTTTTAAATTTATTAATCTTCAAAGTTTGTTATATTTATTTACTTTTCTATAGTATAATATTATTTATCTTGCTTGATAATTTTAAATACTTCAGCAGTATAAATAGCATCATTTAAAGCTCTGTGAAACTTCATATCTATTTTAATATCAAGTTTTTTTATCGCATTTTTCAATCCAATTTGTTGACCCTTAGGTAAATCAAAATACTTACCTGCTTCTGCCTGAACATCTAAATAGTTATTCAACCAATCATCATTCAAATTGTGATAATTGCAGTTACGCTTTAACTCTATAATATCATGATTTGACCATACACATAATATATGATCTCCATCACCAATCCATGTTTTGAAATTCATCACAGCTATTTCAAATGGTATTCCTTTTTTAAATCTTTTGATGAAATTTTTGTTTTTCTTTTAATTATTGGACATAGACTAAAATAGATTACTGGCTTAATAAATATCTTGAAAGTATCTATTTTCTCCCATTTCTCGTTTAGCTTCACGGCACCAATTTCGATTAATTCGAAGGGGCATATTTTATTAGGTTTGAATTTTGTTTTGGGATTAAATAATTGAGGTGATGGTTGATTAAATTCAGTATCCAATACTATATAATTCATATTAACTTCCTTTCTTTATTTCAACAATATATCTTATTGTGTATATGAATAAATAGTAACTATTTATTCATATACAAGATCCCTTTAATCAATTTCGGAATCAACAAAACTATCCTTTTTCTACTTGTTTTCTATATATAAGTTTTGCTTCTATAAGGATTTTAATACCTTTATCCTCATTATCACTAAAGATCATATGATATTATAATATCAATATAATCCAAATATCGCAATCCCTAACATAAAATCCAATGATTTTTATCCAAAAATAGTGCTTGATATAACGGTTAGTATTATATTAAAATAGATAATAAGTATATGGAAAGAAAACCCATATAGAAATTATTTATTTTAACTTATGGAAGTAAATGATGTGCAAACTGATATATATTAATATAGAATGTAACGTAAATAAGAAAACTCTAAGTAGTAGAATAAAATTTTAAGGGTGGGATGCCTCCTATGGAGAATTTGAGAATATATGGTAAAGAACCTTATAATATCGCTGTTGTTCACGGCGGTCCAGGTGGTCCTGGCAGCATGGCACCGGTAGCAAGGTCATTATCAAAAACATACGGTGTATTAGAACCATTACAAACAAAGGATACTATCGAAGGTCAGATTTCTGAGTTGGCAGATGTTTTAAATGAATCTGCTGCTTTACCGGTAACTTTGATTGGCCATTCTTGGGGAGCATGGTTATCGTATATGTTCGCAGCTAAGTTTCCTAGCTATGTTAAAAAGATAATATTAGTGGGTAGTGGTTCATATGACACAAAGTATCTTAAATCCCTAACTAGTTCTAGGGATAGTCGTCTTAGCGAAGAAGAAAATAGGAAAGTAGCAATATTCTGGAGCCAATTATGTAGTAAAGAACAGAATTCCGATGAAGTACTACGGGGATTTCTAAAACTAATGATCAAAGCAGATTCATATGAGCCCATATCCTATGATGATGAAACAATTAAATTTCAGCCTGAAATCTTTAATAAAGTAATGCCAGAGATAAATGGGTTAAGAAAAAGCTTTGAGCTTTTGGAAATGGGCCGAAATATTAAATGTCCAGTTACTGCAATTCACGGTGATTATGATTCACATCCTTATCAGGGGGTAAAGGATCCTTTATTAAAGGTGATTGCAGACTTTAAGTTCATACTTCTAGAGAAGTGCGGCCATAGCCCTTGGAATGAGAAGTATGCTAAGGACAAGTTTTTCGAAAGTCTATTTGAGGAATTGGATCTAATAAGTTAACTATAATATATAAAGGAGAATTCCTCACTCTAAAGAATTTTCCTTTATTGCATAATAAAAAGATTATTTTACACTCTTTTCAAACCACTGGCTCATAATCTTTTCCACATCAAATCCATACTTCAAATATAATTTATAGGCCCTTTCATTTGAGCTGATTACAATTAGCTTTATTTCTTCAGCTCCACACTCAAGTAAATTGTCCACAGCTTCCTTTAGCAATAGCTTCCCAAGTCCTTTACCCTGACACTTTGGTGAAACAGCAATCGCTTCAATCCAACCAACTTGCCCCTTAAGTTTCAACTCATATATCCCTACTGGTTCATTGTTCATATAGCATATTTTTATTATATAGAGTTTTTCATCAATATTTTGCAGCATTTCATCTATTTGTTGACCAGTTAGTATTGCACCATTAGGGGTATGTAAAAATCCCCCATTATGTACATCTTTAAAGTCCATTTTATTTTCCTCTGAAAGGTTCTCGAAGGTAATCTTGTCATCTATCTCAGTTCTATGTAAATCATCACGTGTTTTTAACCTCAGAGTAACTGCCTCATATACAGCTTTAAAGCCTGATTCTTCTACAATAGGTAGTAAGTATTTCTTGTTGGAGCGAACTCCTATCTTCATCGTTTTGGTGTTCACCTTTATAGATTCTTCTATACCCTTTTCTAGAAGGATTTTAAAAGCGTCTTTATCTTGTTCCAATACATTTATTGATGTAATAAAAACTTCTCCTTTTTCTTCTACGTCCTTAGTTATGATACCTATTGTACCCTTAACTATATTATCATCCCATAGCGAAAAGTGAGTTGTTCCCTTATTGAATACGGGACCATTATAATCCCTAACCATTTCATCATAGTTCTCAAAATAGGAGTTTGAACCAAAGTTTACAATATAATTGTATAGTTTTTTTGTTTGTTCCTCTGTCAAATTTCTAAATGAATGTATCTTCATGTATTTCTCCCCCTTAGAAAGCATAATGCTCTTCTTAGCTTAGATTGACTAATGGTTCATTAAACTTCCATAAATACATCTGGATACTTAACTACACCTGAAACATTATTAAGTGAATTATCCTGTAGTTCGATTGCCATAAAGTAGTCATCATCCACCTCAAATGGACATTCTATCTTCCAATTAGATGCTTTTTTAAAGCCAAACCTTGGATAATACTCTTTATGCCCTAATAATATTACGGAGCCATAACCTAAGCCCTTTGCTCTTTTTAGTACTTCTTTAATTAGTTCCCCACCAATTCCTTTACTCTGAAATTCTGGCACCACTGCTACTGGCGCAAGCGCAAGGGAAGTATGTTCGTCTATTCCTACTATTTTTATTTTAGACAACAAAATATATCCAACTATTTCTCCCTTTTCTTCAGCAATCAATGATAATTCAGGGATAAATCCATCACTTTCTCTAATTTTTTTAACAAGTATACTTTCATTTTCCTTGTTAAAGGCTCTTTTATTCACTTCATAAACTGCTTTGTAATCATCTATGGTTTCTTGTCTTATAATCATAAAAATTATAACTCCTTTATAAAATGTTTAAAACCTTTTATCATTTTACAATCAATGCATAGCATCTTGGTCATCTATTTAATATTGTTATCAACTTTATTACCCTACATACTGTATCCTCTAAAAGTCTTGGTGCATTCTCAATAGCCTCATGTAAATCCATAGGACAATTTATTATGCTCATTATACTATCTATTCCCTTTTCATATACTTTTTCAGATCCTTTTCCAATAGACCCTACAATTGCAACAACAGGTACATCATATTTCTTTGCCAGCTTGGCTATACCAACGGGAAGTTTACCATTGACGGTCTGGTAATTAATTTCTCCTTCTCCGGTTATAACTAGGTCAATGTTATTTTTACAAAAAACTTCTTCCAAATTAATGGTGCTCATAATAACCTCAAGCCCTGGCTTAAGCTCTGCATTTAAAAATGTCAATAGTCCTGCTCCAAAGCCTCCTGCTGCTCCTGATCCCGCCACATCAGCTACTTGCTTTTTAAGATCTCTTTGTATAATCTTATCAAAATGCCTCAATGCTCTATCTAAGACAGGAACCATCTGTTCATCTGCACCTTTTTGAGGACCATATACATAGGCGGCTCCCTGTTCACCATAAAGTGGATTATCTACATCACATGCTACTAAAAAGTCTATATCCCCAATCCTTGAATCTAGCCCATCTGTATCTATCTGCTCAAGTTCTAAGAGTCCCTGTGCTCCCCAGTGTATTTGATTTCCCTTGTCATTTAATAGTTTAAATCCTAGTGCCTGAAACATCCCAGCACCACCATCATTTGTAGCACTTCCTCCGATTCCTAGAATGATTTTTTCACATCCCATATCTAATGATTCCTTAACAAGCTCTCCCGTTCCAAGGGTTGTAGTAATCATAGGGTTCCTCTTCTCCTTCGGAACTAGGGGTAGACCTGAAGCACTTGCCATTTCCAGCACTGCAGTTTTTCCATCTCCTAAGATGCCAAACTCTGCATTGACCATTTCTCCTAAGGGTCCAGTTACAGTTTTATTAATAATCTTTCCCCCAGTATTTAGCACAAGGGCTTCAACTGTTCCTTCTCCGCCATCAGCCAAGGGGACCTTGATAACATTTGTATCGGGTAGAACTGACTTTATAGCCTTTTCAGCAATATCGCAAAACTCTTTAGCACTTAGGCTGCCTTTGAAAGAATCCGGTGCCACCAGAATATTCATTGAATTCTGCTCCTTCCCTATAGATTAATAATTTTATCAATACACCATTTATCCTCTAGTTTTATTAGATGAAATGTATACGTATGCTCTTTTTCATTGTCATCCACATATGAAACTTTTGTAGTTGTAGCGTTATTGCTTTCCTCAATATCGAACTTCACTGTATTGTTCATGAACATCATTTCATTATATAGTGGATAATACCAAACATCAGAAGAAATTTTTATATTCTTTGCTTTATCGTATATACAGAGCTCAGACAATCTCTTATCAACTTCAGGAGATTTTCCTTCATTAAAAACATTCAAAACTCTCAAAGATAAATACTGCATAAGAAGATCTTTAATATTTTCGGGATATTCAGGAATTTCTACATAGCTATGATCTAGTATAAAGTCATTGTTGTCTAACACATATGTATTGGATAATGAGTAATATAAAGCATCATAACTTGATCTATTTTGCACATATCCATCATACTCTCCATCGCTATCAAAGTCCTTTAATTCGTCGACCCCTGAACCAGTTGCAGAAGCACTATACCCAATAGTATTAAGTTCATTATTAGAAAGTCCATATATTTTAAAACCTAATAGCCCTGCTCCATTTCCAATACCGCAATAAATATACTTTTGTGGCATATCTTGAATGCGTATAAGTTTCACATTGTAAACACTATATCCTCCTTCAGCTAGGTTATCTCCTAATTGTTCTATCTTACCATCACTTTCCCTCAATATGTATAGATGATCAATGTAACTTTCAGCTGCATATTCTTTCATAGTCCCAGATGCTACGATAACCTCGTCATTACCATCCAAATCAGTATCTTCCTTAGCATAGAATGCTATGTTATGCTCAGAATCTTTTTCTTTCATAAAATCTATGTATTGCTGAGGAAGAAAGCCCATTTTAACAACATCGTAGATTTGTGGTGCACCATCTGTTACTTCAATTGTATCTGTGTCTAGACTTGAGGTTTTGCTATTTTTCTGATCTTTTGATTCACTATCCCACTTCTTCATCTCCTTCCAAGTCGAATTATAAGCACGGGCTCGGTAAACCACGTAACCGAAAAAAGTCTCAGCCGGGCCATCATAATACTCTGAATAATCAAATTCCTTATTATTGACCAGCTCAGGATATTTATCAATTAAGTCGTTACATTTTTTCGATATTCCCAAGTCAGCATATGCATTTAATAGTTTAACGAAGGATTCTGGTGTAGGGCTTCTTTCGAATACAGCCTCATATTCATTTTTAATCTTTTCATAATATAGTCTCGTTAAATTATAGGAAAAATTGTACCTTTCACCTTGTAGTTCATTTACTAAGTTTAGACCTATCCAGGTTGAAACATATCCTCCTCCGCCCGGATGATCATTTATAAGCTCCATGATTCCATCTTCATCAATATCTTTATATTCAAGCTCTTCAAATTCGTAGCCATAAAAGGATGTTACATACTTATCATTGATGTTCTCCACAACAAGAATTGTTCTATGTCCTAATATATCTTCTAAGGTAAAATATATTTCTTCTATTTTATCATTATCTTTGTCTTCAATCTTCAATATATCATCTGTTTCACTGGCTGTACTAATAATTCCATATTCATATACGTCACTGATATCTTTACAATCTAAAATCATAGTCGTATTATCATCATCAATTCTATAAATCTTGAATTGACTAAATGTTTGATCATGTCTTGCTTTAAGATCTTCTTGCAGAAAAAACTTAACTTTATATGTATAGCTTTTGTTTTCAACATCTCTAGATATTTCAAATACTTTACTTGGTGTATGGCTCATTTCCCTTGGTTTCTCGATTTCAACTATCTTTTCAATGTTTTGAATGTCAATATCGGTTAGCATGTCATTAACATCATTGAACTTTGGTTTATACCATTCAATTTCCTCAAAATATTCGCTATACTTTGAAGACGTAAATCTATATCCATTTTTTGCATAAATAGCATTTCTCAATAGACTTAATTCTTCATCATCTAATCCTTCTAGTTTCTGAATACGAATCATACTATCTAAATCAAAATCTTCTTTTCCTATATTAATTCTATGCTCCATATCCTTCACTCTATTTTCTGTGTTTTTTTCATTATTATGCGAATTGGATGTTTCTTGAGCAATATTCTTTGGTTTTTCGTTGTTACTACATGATGCACTAAGAAACATTAGAAATAGTATCATCAAAACAACTATGCATTTTTTCAATCTCCTCACCAACCTTACTTATATCCTTACTTTTCTTCAAATTATTTCTACATTACTAATTTAGAGGTATTTATGTCCATGAAGCTTGGGAGATATAGTGCTGCTATGCTCAGTCCTACTAAGATTGACCCCTATCCTTAGACTCCATCAACATTCGAGATTACAGCTTCTATTTTATCTCCATTAAGCTCATATACAATAATTCCATAGCCTTCATAATATATAGATTTGATTACAATCTCCATCCTACCATCACCGTTTAGATCAATTATTGATAGTATTTTATTTAGATAAGACGGCCCCTTTCCAAAGAGTAAGTCTTCTGGATATATATCAGCAAGAATTTCAATGTTCTTCACTTCGTTATCTACAATTTTTCTTAAAAACACTAAAGAATAGCTTCCTTTCCTAGGCGCCGGACTCGGATAATCATCTTTAAAATATGAAGCTTCAATTAGTACTTCATCTGTTGTGTCCCCATCAAAATCTAACCTATATATTGCATTAATTTGGGGGTCATTGACAACGAGCCCGTGATTCATTAGTATCTCACTTGTTATTTTTTTATAGGTATCATTCTCTGTCTCTAGTTTTTGAGGCTCCTGGTTAATAGGCTTCCATGATCCACTATAGGAAACAATCGTACCTTCAGAATCAATATCAGTTTCTATATTTATATATTCTGCACTCGTTACTTCATCTTCTTCAGTTTTTCCTCCAATACCAGTTTCAACATCATATTTATCATCTACCACTGTATAATTTTCATTACCTTTGATTAGCGAAGTGATATTCTCAACCTTTAACCATTCATTGGTTTTGCTTCCACCAATTAAAAGCCCATCTACAACAACCGGGTGATAGTCACTATAAGACAATTTATCTATTTCGCTTTTTTCCGTATCATTGCTTAATCCATTATTTATACTTTGCTCTTTAGTTTTCTCATTTTTAACAACATTCCCTTCTGCTGTATCAGATACTTCATTCCTTTCAGACTTAGTATTTGTACAGCTTGTTAGGAAAATTATAATAAACAATAGAATGAAGATTCTTCTCATACTTACCTCCTAGTTATTTCTATTTATTACTATACGAGCATGGTTGAAATGATAATTTTTCATATGTCTTTATTTATATAATAATTCTGCGAATTCTGTACAATTGATAATTCTACCATTATTTCTTGATTCCTCTATTTTTGTATTGTTCATGGGTGTTTTTCACAAAAAAAGCACATAGAGGTTACTATCTATGTCCTTCAAAATTACATCTATTCTATTAATAATTGATATAATCATTTTAATTCAACTCATAAATTTAATTATTTTAGATATACTATTGATACACCTTAACTTAAGGAGCTGATTTTATTGTCTAAAGAAAAAAGGTTGCACGCTTTTAGAAAGAAAGTTGCCTTAGATGAAGTTGAGTCCAAGATTGCTCATACACTAGGTACAGCTGATAATGATGACGACTATGGAGGCTATTTGTCACACTATGATGCAAGTCTCATCAATAAAGGCATAGTTCAAACATCGAAGGAAGAATCAGATGATAAATAATTATAGTGGATTACTTTTTGGTAATCCTTTTATCATGTTTCTCATTACATTTTCTACCCTTTGTAAATAACCAATCTTAAACTCTTGTATCCTCAACCTTTATATTATGATTGTCGCACTTTTTCTTAATCTCATCTATCAAAACATCATAGTTCTCAAAATATCTCAGCTTAAACACATCTGAGCTAATCTGTTTTCTATCACACCCTTGCTCTGTATAAAATACTTTGATTCCAAAAACTCTACGATCGAATCTTGCACCTTTTTCTTCAACATCTCCAATTATTATCATACTGATATTATCATAACCATATTCATACTCACCATCTTTTTCAAATACAATTTTATTTTCAAATATATTTACTTTATATCTTTTCATAAATAAAAATTGTATTACGGCCACGGTTATAGTAATTATAGAAATGTAAATTATCGATGCAAGTGAAATTATACTCTCAGTAAATAGGTAAAACAACATACAACCCATTAATATAATAGCAGTCTTTTTAACACTCTTTAATATTTCACTTCTATTAGCTGAAAAAATACTTTCTACTTTTTCTTTATTTTCTGAGTCCATTGCTTGCCCCCCTTTTTTCAATCCTTGAAATAGAATATTGCTTAATCTCATACTAAATTTGGCTTGTTTAACAATTCAGTTATTCTTCTATTCTACTACTTAATCATCTATATGATATATTTCAATACTGTATATTTCTCCTATTTCATCAATATTCTTTACTATCTCCTGATAGTTTTCCAATCTTTTTATAGGTATAAATTCTTTGGTTTCATATGAATCACTATCAGTCAGCCTGACTTTCATCCCATATTGTAACGCTCTACTTGTTTCAGTATGCACGTTTCCTAATTGTATCGATATTATCTCATTCCATTGCAAAACCTTTGTGGGCTCTTTTTTATATATCGAGTATATGTTTATTCCTCTCCTATCTATAATCATCTTAACATTAGTAAAGAAATGTATATGAAGAATAAAAAATAAAATAGCTGAGTATATCATAATATTGTATCCATTTTCTCTTTGGTCCAAGTTATACATTATATTATCAAACAATTTGTCTCCATCCTGTAAGTCCGTAATAAATCTTACATCAGGATCATAGCCTTGTAAGACTTTATAGGACTCTATTAAGTTAGATACAAGATAAATAAATATTGGTATACTTATTATTAAAAGCACAATCAAATTTAGTCTAAATTTCTTTTTGTCTACTTTATATTTTTTAATTAGCTGAGCATACATATTTCCCCTCCAAAATTTTCGATATGGTGATTCGTTGTAATGATATTATTCAAAGCGTTAATCTAAAATACTTCACTATAAAAAGAGCAATACAGTTGATAATTCTACCATTATTTTAAATTTCCTCTATTTTTTGTGTGGTTAGTTTATTTTTTTGTCATATTATAACACTAATTAACAATTAAAACCTCAGGGGCGTCAAACCCTTTCGTTTTGTTCAGATTTCTCTTCTTGAAATGACCTCAAAAAATAATTCCCAGGTATTTTCTTAGGACTTATAATTCTTGCTCATCTTATTCAATTAGAGCTATATTAACCTGCATCCTTAAATTGTGTCGTGTATAAATCATAGTAAAAGCCTTTTTGGCTTAATAACTCTTTATGACTTCCTTTCTCAATAATCTTACCATCTTTTATAACTAATATCTTATCTGCATTTCTAATTGTCTGAAGTCTGTGGGCAATCACAAAGCTTGTTCTTCCCTTCATTAGATAATCCATACTCTCTTGTATTTTTGATTCTGTTCTAGTATCGACATTCGATGTAGCTTCATCTAGTATCAGTATATCTGGATTAGAAAGGATCGTTCTTGCAATAGAAATCAATTGTCTTTCACCCTGGGAAAAGTTTTGTCCACCTTCATATACTGCAGTTTTATAGCCCTCAGGCAGTCTAGAAACAAATCCATCTGCGTTTGCAAGACGTGCTGCTTCCATCACTTCTTCATCTGTTGCATCCCTTTTGCCGTACTTTATATTATCATAAACAGTTCCGCTGAACAGATTGGTATCCTGCAATACTACTCCGACCTTAGATCTTAAGTTATCCTTCTTGATATCATTAATATTGTTACCGTCTACAAGTATCTCACCTTCATCGACATCATAAAATCGATTAATCAAATTGATTATGGTAGTCTTTCCACTTCCTGTAGGTCCAACAATTGCAATGGTCTCTCCTACATTTGCTTCAAAGGTTATATCCTTTAATATCTTTTTCTCCTTGGTATATCCAAAATAAACATTTCTAAACTCAACATTCCCCTCTATTTCCTCTACTCTAAGACCAGTATCATTAATGTATTCATTCTCTTCATCAATAATTTCAAAAACTCTTTCCGCTCCAGCAATAGCTTGCTGCAATGTGTTGAACAATTGAGCAAGTTGACTGATCGGTCTAGTAAATTGTCTTGCATATGCAGATACAGCCGAAATTTGTCCCACTGATACAGTGTTAAACTTAATAGCCATATATCCACCTGCAACGACGATAATAACATAGACAAAGTTGTTGATGAAATTAATGACTGGCATTACTACTCCAGAGTAAAGCTGCGCCTTAAAGCCAGCTTTTTTAAGCTCTTCATTTTTCTTTTCAAACTCTTTAATTATATTACCTTCTTGATTATAAAGTTTAACTGCTTTTAGACCACCTATAGACTCTTCAACTATTCCATTTATAGATGCTAGATGCTTCTGCTGTTCTTTAAAGTTTTTAAAGGTTCTTTTAGCAATCACAACGGTAAATATAATCATAGGTGGAATAAATAGTATTGTGATCAATGCTAATTGCCAGCTTGCGATAATCATCATAACTACGGATCCGATAACTGTAATAACGCTTGTTATAAGTTGTACAACTGTTTGGCTTAGAGCAGAACTGATAAGCTCGATATCGTTGGTCAGTCGACTCATAATAGCACCACTTTGATTCGTATCATAGTATTTAAGAGGCAGCACTTGTAATTGATCAAAAGCATCCTGTCTAATATCTCTAACGGTTTTTTGTGAGATTACTGCCATCATATAGGATTGAAGCCAACTGAAAAAGCCTCCAAATATTCCAATGACAACTAGTACTATAGACATTCTTAAAATGCCGTTATAATCGAGTTTGAGTATGTATCGATCAATAGTAATACTGAATATATATGGAATGGCAAGATTAAACAAAGCTCCTGCTATAGTTGAAAAAAATACAACAATTAACCCAAGCTTATATTTAAATAGGTACGAAACAATTCTTACAAGAGTTGCTTTAAAATCTTTAGCACCCTTCCCTGTATAAACGTTCTGTCCGCTTCCTGGCCCTTTACTCATTTACAGAACCTCCAATTCCAAATTGAGAGTTATAAATTTCTTGGTAGACTTTACTAGATTTTAGCATTTCATTGTGGGTTCCAAATCCATCAAGCTTACCATAATTGTTTAATACGATTATTTTATCTGCATCAATAATTGTAGATATCTTCTGTGAAATAATGAAGGTTGTCATATATTTACTTAATTTCTCTATATTATTTTTAATCTGTTCTTCACTTTTAGCATCTACTGCACTGGTTACATCATCTAAAATCATAATTGCTGGTTTTCTAATAAACGCCCTCGTAAGTGATAGTCTTTGTTTTTGTCCACCCGAAAGATTTGCTCCTTTTTGATGAACTGCTGAATCAAATTGATTCTCAAGCTTTTCAATAAACTCTAAGGCCGCAGCACTTTTAGAAGCTTCTCTTATTTCTTCATCACTTGCATTTTCACTACCTTGTAAAATATTACTCTTTATACTTCCTGAAAATATAGTTGGTTTTTGCGTCACCATACTAACTTGTTCTCTTAGGACATTGATATCTAAATCTTTAACATTATGTCCATCAAGCAATACTTCTCCATTTTTAACATCATATAGTCTTGGGAGTAATTGAACTAGTGTTGATTTACCTGTGCCTGTTGAACCAATGATTCCTATAGTTTCTCCCGATCCTACTTTAAAGGAAATATCACTTAAAACATTGTTTCCATCATGAGCATATGAAAAATCAACATTTCTAAATTCTACTTTCCCGATTAATTTAAAGTCTTTAATGGCCCAGGGACTATTAGTCAAGTCGCTTATTTCATCAAATATTTCATTAACACGCTTTGCGCTTACTTCTGCACGGGAAACAAATATTAGCATCATGGCGAGCATAAGCAGTCCCATTAAAATCTGCATTGTATAGTTGAAGAAAGCAATTATAATACCGGCATCTGCAACGCCGTTTGATACTAAAATACCTTTCTCAATAAGGCCTGCACTTAAAAATAATATACTTGCTATTCCTAGATTAACTATAATTGTTATAACAGGCATTGCAAATGCAATAATCTTATTTGCACTTGTCGAAATTCTTCTATAGTTTTCGTTTTTCTCAGTAAAACGTTTATTTTCATATTCCATATTTACAAAGGATTTAATTACCCTTGGTGCACTAACACTTTCCAGTACAATATTGTTAACGTCATCTAATTCCTTCTGTACCTGTGTGAATTTAGGTAATGCCTTTGCCATAATGATGCCAATCCCAATTAGCAGCACAGGAATGATAATTATATATATACCCGATAAATCCATCGATGTTTTGATAGCTAGAATCAAGCCGCCCACTAACATCAATGGACCCCTTATTAGCGCCCTAAACATGAGCATAAACAGTGTTTTTATTTGCAACATATCGTTTGTTGATGATGTTATTAGTCTACCTGTTTTAAACTTATCAACATTTGCAAAGGATAGTGTTTGGATTTTTTTCAAATAAGTCTAGTCGTAGATTTGCAGTTGCGTATTGGGCAATGTATTGAGCACAATAGTTGTTTATAAGGCCTGCTATAATTGTTCCTAAAGCCATAAGCATCATCATTAATGCTGTATTTCTTAGCAGGGTCAAGTCTCCTGACGGCAAAGCCTCGTCAATGATCTTCGTCATTAAAAATGGGATATAAAGACCTGCCACAACTTCAACAAACATAGCTATGATAGCTAGTAATGAATACATTGAGTATTTCTTAATATATTTAGATAATCTTAATAGATTTTTCATTTTTTCCTCCCTAACTTCTTGATGTATACTAAATATTCTCTTTCTGTTCCACGGATTTTCGTAATGATTAATTTGGTAATTTCTACAAAGGCTAAAATCTATTCACCTTTAGTCTTTCCTGTAGATTATGAAAAAATGATTTCAAAGATTTTCCTTTGAAATTCCTATTATTGTATACTATTTCCCGAGGAATATATTAAGAAGGGATGAATAAGATTAGATTTTGATCTGATAAAAATAAACGGGACTGTTTCACTATAGATTTTCAATCTATTATGATAACAGTCCCATTTAATAATCTCGTTTCATAAGCAAAGAATAGTTCTCCTAAGATAATCTTAAAATATTTATTTTCTAATTAAATTTATTAAACCTATAGGCTTTTATAATAAGTAAAAAAGTCGGTATGAAATGATAAAACAAATCAAGGATGTCTATAGCCTTTTTCAATTCTCCATTTTTAAGCATAATAATTTTCTCTACAACATGGGGCATTGGTCTAAATGGGGCTAATAACATTAATATGGATATGAAAATAAGCATTGTAAATGATATGTTGTCAATAAACTTGAACATGCTAGTCCTCCTAGTAGGTCTTTTTATTTGACATTATAGCATAATAAATTTTCAAGTATATATAAAGGATTTTGATAGTTGATATAAGTTTCTAATATAAGAGTTAAAATATGGTGCCACAAAACACTTTTTCTTATCACTCTAATACCTTACTAACATCCTTTTCTTCTCCCGTAACAGCATCTACATAGATATAATAATCATATCCATCGAATTCCGTGGTGAAACGCCAATAAAAATCTAAAACATATCCATCTCCTCTACGACCTACCAGTTTTTCTTCCTTTATCACTAATTCTTCTTTTAATGCTTTCTTAGACTTTTCATATCCCTCTATGGCTGTGTCATATCCAGAATCATCATACAGTAATCCCTTCCAATACTCAGTCAATTCCAATTCTAGTAGCTGTCCTTCTCTTGTTAAATCAACCTTTGCGTTAATTTCTGCCTCTGAATTAATGTAACCGTCTAATGCTTCAGCAAAATCAATTTCTAATACTCCTTTAGATTCCTTATACTTAATTGCTTGCAGAGAATCAAATCCTCGTTTTGAAAGAAAGCTCATTGTATTTTCCACTGCATCTTCCTTAGATATATTTATTTCCGTGTTTTCCTCATCACTATGACCTTCATATTTTAACTCAGTAATTTTTTCACCATAGATTTCTAAATCATAGTTGTTTTCAGTTCTAAGACCGAAAATGCGTAATACTAAATCCTCTTCATCTTCATGCCATACTGTCGTAATTTCTCCAAATTCATCTTTTCCCAAAAATTTCTCTGCAATTTTCTTTGCCTCATCTTCAGATAAGGTCATACTACCATAAATGTCTTCAAGCTTAGGTTCATTCCTCAGATTTTCTTTATCGTATTCTACATCATAATCTAAGTTTTCTTCTGGATAATCTTTTAAGGAATCATTCATTTCATTAACAGCCCTTACTAAAAGGTCACTATAAAATAAGTCTTCAGTATCAATATCCTCTATATCTTTATAGTATTTTTTGTTGATATCATTTAATTCTTTAGCTTTCCTATTTATATTCTTTAAGACTTCCATATTTTTATCATTAAGCTTTATTATTCCCCTACTGTAAGATTTCAAGAACTTATTTGATATGCGAATAAACTCTTTTAGATCCCAATATTCAATTTTTTCCTTAAAGTAACCATATCTATAATATCCTTGTGAGTTTCTAATCCCCCAATATAATTCGTTTAACCACCCAATACTGCCTTTAACTTTATCAGGCGATTCCCTTGTTAAGATAATCTCAGCAGTTATGTTTTCTAGATCATTCAGATATACTCTGTGCAGATGATAGTGATTTCCCATGATTTCACCTTTTTCTCTAATAAGCCATTGATGAAGTCCCCACTCTTTATAAATCCATCTACAAGAAAATATAAATACAACAATTATCAGTGCTATAATAATTTTTTTCTGATAATCTTTGTCTAGTTTCAATTTAGTAATCCCCCTCTATATTTCTACTTTTTCAACATCTTGCTTTCCGGTTTCTGTATTAACATAGATATAATATTCATCATCATATTCCGTGGTAAATCTCCAATAGAAATCCAATGAGACTCCTTCTCCCCTTCGCCCAACAAGCTTTTCATCGGTGATAACTATTTTAGGATCTAAAGCACTCTTTGCCTTATCATAGTCCTTTAAAGCCTGTTCATACCCAGAATCATCATAGGCTAAGCCTTCCCAATAATCATCTAAACTAAGTTCTATCAGCCGTCCTTCTGCAGTTAGGTCTACCTCACAGAAAATACCTGCAACCATATTGAGATATCCATTGATTCTAGGCACAAACCCTACTTCTAATTCTGGTCCAAGTTGATCCACATATGCTACTTCTAAGGAATCAATTCCTCTGTCTAAAAGAAATTCAACTACTCCACTAATTGCGTCTTCAGTTGAAATATTAATTTGTGACTCATCAAAGTCTTCCTTATTTTCCCAAAGCATGTCATGCCACTCGTCATTGTCAATTTCTTGTATTTTTCCACCCTGCCTAGTTATTTCTATTTTATATCCATTAATAGTACTAAATTCAACATATCCTATTCTTCTATTTCCGTCATAGTTACTTGATCCTTCTCCGATCTTTGCTTTGACTTTATCAAAATCACCAATAAATCTTTCTGCGGCTTCCATCGCCTCTTCATCAGAAAAGAACTTTTCACCGTAAACATCCTCAAGTTTAGGTTTCCTTACCTTTCTTACTTCTCTCTTTTCTTCTTCATATTCTAATTCATGTAAGCAGGCTATATCTATGGAATCATCCATCTCATTTATAGCTTTAGCAAAGGATTCACTGTAAAAGATTTTCCCATTTACTTTCTTGATGTTAAACTCATATTTCTCTTTAATCGAGTTTAGCTCTTTAGCCATATTATTTATATTCTTTAAATACTCTAAATTCTTGTCTGAAAGCTTTACCCTATTATCCTGTAAGTCTTCGAAGAAATCATTTATCTCCTCTATAAACCAATCAAGCGTATAAGTGCCTATTTTATTAGTGAAATTACCAAATAGAAAATTCTGTGGCTGGTAATATTTATCTAAAATTCTAATTTGCAAAAATACTTCATTTAGCTCTTCAATATCGCCTAACGTTTCTTCTGAAACGCTATTAGTTAATATGATTTCAGTCGTAATTTCTTCGACAGTATTTAAATAATCATCCTGATATCTGTAACGAAAATACATATTTGAGCCCTTTTCTCCAATCAGGTCTTGTAAAAGTCTCCATTGATTAAATATTAATATCCCCGAGAACAGAACTACTAATGTCAGTAATCCTATAATAATTCTCTTTTTATACCCTTTTATTAGCTTCATCTAAATATCCCCCTGTCATATAACTACATATAATCTAGCTCCCTCATTATAGCTTTTCATTATTTTTCCAAAATTAGTTAATACATCTAATATTTTAACATCTTTCTTTAATACACAAAAGAAAAACAACACTAATATTAGGAATTAGTGTCATTAATTGCTCATTTCCCCGGTAATAAAATAATTTATATTTCTTATTCTTTCTCTAAGACCTTGTGGCAAGGATTTTCTTCTCCATTTCAATTATTTCTTTCTTTGTAGTGTCACTAAGCTGCGAAAAAATTTCATCTCTATGTATCTTACTCAGTTCCTCTTTATCCTTTACTTTCTTTTGCATAACATCGGTCCAATATATCTTTCTCCTTTTATGATATAGATCTAAATCGACTATTCTAGTGCCATCATCAAGGTACTCAAGTCCCAGTAATATTTTCTTTATATCTTTTGGCTCATAATATGTAAAAAATCTAATTCGATATACACCAACAGATAAAAATACTGTTGCTGCATCCTTTCCCCAGGCTTCCCCTAGTATAAAACCAACCTCTAGATGTTCAAGTACCTTAAGTAATCTTTGATAGTGAAGCATATATTTCCCATAGCTATCATAGATTTTTATAACTAACTCATACCAGTCCTTATTGTCAAATCCCATGTTTAGATACTTTAAATCATGGATTTTTAGTTCTCTCATTACCCTTGGATAATCGCTATTAATGTGAACCGATCTTCCATGCAAATCTGAAATGCTTATTGGTTCACCTATTTTCTTTTGAGTAAAGATAATAACTGTACCCTGATTAGTGTTCTCCAATATCTCGTTAAAATCTCCTACTTTTCCTTGATAATCCTTTACTAGCTGTTCTATAACCTTATCTGTATTTCCGAAGGTTTTCATAATTATTATTCTTGGTGCCATTCTGGACTGAGAAATCAAATCATATTTTTTATCACTTATTATCTTACACAATACAGCCTCAGCTTGATTCTCAAGGAACAGAACCTTACATATATCTTTACCCTTTATCAACTCTTTTTTCTTATTGGTCATAAAAATAATCGTTGTATTTTCTGTTGATTTCTCAAAGGCTGTGTTTATGTCGTAATCCTGTGCTTCAAAATTCTCTATTAAGTACTCCCTTATTTTAGAAATTGCTGGGCCTTCTAAAATAATGATCTTTGGCCCACTACGAAAAATTGACAGCATATGAACCCCTCCGATTTTATAACCCTATATTTGATTTGCACATCCTATCATCATTTGTCCCATAGGGATATGGTAGAGTAAAAATTTTCCCACTTCCAAGGGTTATAATATTTATTCCAGTAATTCCATTTAAATATACCCTATCCTTCTCTGTTTTTGATGTCATTTTTAGATCATGCCCAAATAAATTATACTTAGCCGATGTGCTAGCCATATCCTTTGAAAAATGGCTGATTTTATACTTTATATTATCAAGATCAATAACACTACCTTCTTTAATAACCATACTTCTTTTAGCATAATCACTTACGATCTTATGGTCATCGTGGTTCCCAATCACCAAATATATTCTGTCGACAGAAGAACTCTCTAATATATCTATTAATACCTTAACCTTATTTCCATATTGCTTTCTTTTCGATGGATATAGCTCTAGCTTTATATTGTCAACCATATCTCCAGTATGTATTATATATTTGGGTTTAAGCTTTTCTATTAATTGTTTTAATCCTGAATAAAAACTAGATGGTGTATCTGAGATATGTAGTAATTTTTCTTCCTCGCATCTCATTATTTCTTCCGGAATGTATACTCTACCAAAGAAATAATATAAACCGCTTCTAATGTTTTTCATATTAATTCTAACCCCTAAATAATATTATTGGGAAAACCAACTTCTCTCCTTTTATAGGCTAATGCAGTTAGGAGGTACTTCTCTATCTTTTAAAACGGCTATAATATTATCTGCTGCCATAACCGCCATTTTAATTCTTGTCTCATCAGTTGCGCTTCCAAGATGGGGGCAAAGCACTACATTGCTAAGGCTCTTAAGTTCTTCTTCAACCTCTGGTTCTTTTTCATATACATCCAATCCAGCACCCCATATTTTCTTTTCCTTTAAGGCCTTTACCAGTGCTTTTTCATCTACCACTGGTCCCCTTGAGGTGTTGATTAGTATCGCGGTATCCTTCATCATATCAAGTTCCTTATCGCTAATCATATGGGTAGTTTCCTTGGTTAAAGGTGTATGTATTGTAACGTAATCGGATTGTTCTAGAAGCTCTTCAAATGTAACATACTTAGCACCTGTTTCTTTCTCAAATTCCTCTTTCCTTGTTCTATTATAGTACAGAATTTTCATATTAAATGCTATGGCCCTTAAAGCTACTGCTCTTCCAATTCGCCCTGCACCGATGATCCCAATTGTTTTTCCGCTCACATCTCTCCCTAAAAGTAATGTAGGGGACCATCCCAGAAACTCACCTTCTCGAATATACCTATCTCCTTCAACTACTCTCCTTGCCGCGGCAAACAATAAAGCCCATGCTATGTCAGCTGTAGCATCGGTCAGAACACCTGGTGTGTTACTAAGATATACATTCCTAGACTTTGCCGCCTCTACATCCATGTTATTATAACCCACTGCATAATTAGCAAAAATCTTTACCCTAGTCTCTATATCCATTATTTCTCCATCTATTTTATCCGATAAGAGACATAATACTCCATCTTTACCCTTAACCTTTTTCCTTAATTCCTCATATGTATATTCTCTATTAAATTCATTTACTTCAACATCAAAATGCTCTCTAAGTTTGTTTATTCCTTCTTCAGATATCTTTCTAGTGACTAAAACCTTTTTTCGTTCCATATTAGCCCTCCATATTTACAACTTTTATTTGAATAATATGCTCTTAGTTTTACGGTATAAACTCTACATGTATTAATCAATGTATATTTTAAACTAAATATCTCTAAAATAATTATAACCTAAAAATCTTAAAAAAATCATTTTAAAAGTATCGTTTAAATAGACTATGGAAATAATATTTTTGAGGTGATATTATGAAAAAAATAAAAATGTTATTAATATATGCTTTAATAATACTTTTGTCTGTTATGCTGATGTCTTCCTGTGGAAAAAAACAGGAGAAGCCTGCTCCTAAATCAGAAAATGAACCAAAACCAATGCCTCCTATAGTTGATGAAATAGAAGGTGAAATTATTAGTATTATGTCTGAAGTAGATATGGTTCCCTATTACAGAAAACAAATTGATATGCAGAAAGAGAAAGAAAAGCAAAAGAAAGATCTTGCTATTAAATTAGGTACTGGGGGAGCACAGGATAGCAGTCAGAATCAAAAGGAAGAGGGGAAAGAAAAGGAACAAGAAACTTCAATGAGTCAAATTGACTCGTTAATAAAGTTCGAACCAGACCCTATAACTATTAATGATATCCTATTGTCTGAAGTTCTGAAGGCAGAAGCTACCGATAAAAAGGAAAGCGACTCTAAGGAAATACCTACTGATATCGTATTTATTTGGCATGGTATTAATACTAAAGTAACTGGGCTACATAAAAAGTGGAACATGCTTGAATCTCAGGTTACAAAATCTGGTGCTTCTCCTGAATCAATAAAAGGATTTGAAAATACACTAAACAATCTAACTATATCTGCATCTCAATATAGTTATTTGGATACTCTTTTTTACAGTAATAAATTAACATCCTATATCCCTGATTTAATTAATAATTTTAAGAAGAAGGTTCCAAGCCCAGTATACTTCATGAAGTATCACCTTAGACAAATAGTTTTGGACTGTAGGATCAAAGACTATGAAAAAGCAGAAAAAAACTATAATAAATTAGCAATATATAAAGAGGCTTTGGTTTCTCAATTAATTGAAAAAAAATTGACTGAACTTGCTAATAAGTTAAACACTTCTGTTAAAGACCTTGAAGCAGCATTGAATTTGCAGGATTTAAATATTATTAAGATTAAAGCAAGTGTACTTATGAGTAATATAGAAGGAATTAAAGAGGAAGTATCTAAGTAGCCAACTCTTTTATAAAGCTTCTGCGGATTGATTCTTTTATAACACATAGGAAATTATATTTATCAACTCCCTTGATAAGTTTATATTTTTCTGTGTGTTATAAAAATTAGCTCTTCGTTACATAATAATGCCTTCTATCAATAATTTAATATGAATATACTATAATAAATGCTCTAATTGTATTGCTTCAAGCGCATACCTTCTTTATAATTATAATTATATTATTAAATTAATATGATTTCTTTGAAAGGGGAGTTTTAATGAGTGAGTATTTAATACCCGCTATTATTAGTTACTTGGTTGGCAGTATTCCTTTCTCATTACTTACTGCAAAATATCTAGGTGGAATTGATATTAGAAATTATGGAAGCGGTAATACCGGTGCTACAAACGTTCTCCGTACCCTTGGAAAAAAAGCTGGTGCCGTTGCATTTTCAGGAGATTTCTTAAAGGGTTTTATAGTAGCAATCATAGTTAAAAATCTTATTGGAATTGATGTAGCAGTCATTTGCTCTGTTTTTGCTATTTTAGGACATTGTTATCCAGTCTTTCTGGGTCTTAAAGGTGGAAAAGGTGTTGCAACAGCAGGAGGCACTGTTTTTGCACTTTATCCATTAATTGGAATAATATTATTTAGTACTGTTATTTTAATCGTTGCTATATCTCGCATTGTTTCTCTAGCTTCTATTTCAGCAGCTGTCCTATTTCCAATACTTTCTTATTTCATGAATACCCATGAATATTTCTTAGTTTTCTCTATTTTTATTGGTCTGTTTGTTATTTATAGACATAAATCCAATATCGGAAGGCTAATATCTGGTAATGAATCAAAGATTAGCTTCAACTCAAAGACCGACTAAATTAGTCGGTCTGAGGCTGTTAAGAAACCTATCATCTTGTTGACAATCTGAGGCCGATCAAGTTCGTCGGTCTTCTTTATATTAAAACGAAAAAAAGAGAATCCTATGGTTGGGATTCTCTAATTATAATCTACCCTATTTAAAATACTCGGAGACTGGCGGGAGTATGTGGGAATCGAACCCACCTAAGAAGCTCCTAACCCCTCAAACTGGTTTTGAAGACCAGAGGGCACACCAGCACCCATCTACTCCCATGTAGTGCCTCTTTCCTTGGCACTACTATAGTATAGCAGAATTAGATTTTCTGTCAAGGGATAATTTTTACAATTTTCGACGGCGTAAGACGTCGATGGGGCGGCGAAATGGGAATATACACCAAACAGTTTGAAAGCCTTAAGCTATTTTAAAATTCTACTTGTAACAATAATGAGCATACTTAACTAGTATTTCTACTATCAAACCTTGTATAATACTTTTACCAACTAAATTCCAGAAAAATAGCCTGATATTTATATCACACCTGTTATTTTCCACCAAGGTAAATAAATAAATAATACAGAAAACAAAGTTATTAATGTCAAATACATACCTAACTTTAATACATGCTTATTATCATAATATTCATTTCCATACCCTAACATAATTGTTACATGGTGAAATGGCATTAAATAATGAAAGCAAACAGATGAACATACAAGTAAAACTATAAATTCAGCGGGAAGTACTCCTGCAGTTATAGTAATAAGTGTAGGAATAGTTACTGATAATGCTGTAATCAAACTTCCCATTATCATGTGTAAAGCCATTATTAAGAATATAATAAAAGGTATATATAGCATACTGCTTTCTGCTGGAAAAATTTTGGTTAGAAAATCACTCAATTTCTCAGCAACTCCACTTCCTACTATAACTTTTCCTATTGCAAACTCAGCTGTCAAAAATATTAATAAACTTATATTAACTGCCTTTAAATCTTTAAGGCTTATTATTCTAGTTATAGCCATTGCCAGAACTCCTAACAATGCAACATTAGCAGCACTTATCCCATGCAAGGTTTCAGTGAGCCAAAGTAGTATGATAACAAAAGTAATGGACAGTGCTTTTTTTTCTTCAGTTCCAATCTTCATTTTCTCATCTTCATTTGCCCCTTTAAATGTATAGGTTAAGTTCTTTTTAAATACCAATATAAATACACTTGCTATTAAAACAGTTGTAATTAAAGTGGGTATAGTCATTTTAATAGCCCATTCGAAGTATGAGATGGATATACCACCAAAACCTTGTGCTGCATTATTTACTATTACATCT